>Ga0079224_100000018_pt1 | contig 97537 bp, 139 predicted proteins | sample Stecom2015_FD_80414 | JGI IMG/M metagenome (GOLD analysis project Ga0079224, IMG submission 80414) | Agricultural soil microbial communities from Utah to study Nitrogen management - Steer compost 2015 | ecosystem: Environmental > Terrestrial > Soil > Agricultural land | place: USA: Utah... | reverse complement strand
CTTGCGCACCTGCTTGGGCTTGGGCCGCTTGCCGTTGGCGGAGATCGAGACGATCCACTGCAGGCCCTCGCCGTCGCCGTCGGGATACTCGGCGGTGACGAGCTCGGAGAGCACGACGATCGGGCCGCATCGCCACGCGCTGCCGACCGGCCGCGGACCGCCGGGCCAGGGGAACCCCTCCCACTCGATGCCAGGTTGCTTCTCGCGTAGCTCAGCCATCACCCGACCATCGCCTGCTTTATCTTGGGAGTCGAGTCGCGGCGAGGGCAGCCCTTGCCGAACGACAGCAGGTGCTCGAGCGCGGCTGCGGTCTCGGGGCTCTGCTTCACGTCCTTGGACACCTCGGGCTCGGGCCCCTTGCCGCCCGTCCACACCCAGCGATCCCACTCGTTGAACGCCTCTCGGTGCTCGGTCCAATCCTCCGCTTGCCGCTCGATCAGTGCACCACCGGCCATGCGCAGCGGCTCGGTTGCCTCGAACAGCGCGAGCGCAGCGGCAAGCCGCGTCATCGGGCGAACGTCTTCGTTCGCCCGATGCCACCGGATCAGCGCGTCGCTGAGCTGCGCATGGCCACCCTGCACGCCGACCCAGTCCGCGATCATTTCGAACGGCGTGCCCCTGGTGAGCGCGAGGTAGAGATCCGAGCGGCCCCACTCGAGAACCCACGGCCAGCTGCACGCGAAGATCAGGCTGGGAAGGTTGAGGAACCAGAGCCGCGTCCGCAGCCGCCGATACACGAGACCTCCGGTGATCAGGGTCAGACTCTCCGCGACCGGGCTCGCGGTCGACTCCGGGCCGCCGCCTTGGCCGATCGGATCGATGCACCACTTGAACAAGTGCTCGTGCGGCCGAGCGCCGGGAGCCCATCGAAAATGGCGGTACGTCTGTCGGCCCCGGTCACCCACGACGCGGATCATCGCGCGCGCGGTCTCGGTGTGCTGGTACGCATCGAAGCGACGGCCGGACATACGCCGGAGCACGTAGTAGTCGACGCCTGACCAGTCGAGATCCGACACGTGGTCGCGGTCGACGTACACCATGCCGGTGTTGCGCAGGCGCTGGGTGAGTGCGGTCAAGCTCTCGGCGATCAGCATGCGAGCCGCAACCCGGAGCGGCCTTCGTCATTCCGCGAAGATGCCCAGCTGCCCGAGCGCGAGCTTCGGGTAGGGCTTCGACGGCGGCAGCCGTGCCCGCTTCCCGCGGCGCTCCAAGTCCCACACGTATTTATGATTGCCCGTGTGCCGAAGCGGACGGGTGATCGTCGGCAGCACGCGGCGGAGCCAGGCCGTTGCATCCGCGCACGCGAACAGAGGATCGGCGCCGTGGTGCTCGAGCAGCTCGACCCCGTACCGCCAACCCCTCTCGCCCTTGCGGATCTTGGTGAGCAGCCGGTTGGGGATCATCGTGCCGTCGGGCAAGAGCAGCCGAGTCTCCGCCTTCGACGTCCCGAGATACACGCCGTTGGTCGCCTGGTAGATCGTGCCGATGTGCCCCGGGTGCACGCGATCGCCATCGATGTTCGTGCGCGCGACCGGGTCCGAGAAGCTCACGATCCCCGTGAAGCCCTCGCGCCGCAAGAGCTCGAAGCACCGCGCCAAGAACCAGCTCTCACCGTTGGCCGCAACGTCGTCGAGCAGGACCAGCCGACCGAGCTCGGCGCGGCTGTCCTTGTCGCCGGGCGCAGGGTCCAGGCTTAGCGGGTTGACGGGCGTCGAGAACACGGCGACGCCGACCAGGTGACCCGTCGGCTTGCCGGTCTCGGGATCGACCTTGGCCTTGCCGCAGTAGAGACCGAAGCGCCGTTTCGCGCTGACGTAGCTGCCCGAGTAGTGGTGCTCGAGGACAAACGCCTTGGCCGTGGTGTCGTCGGGGATCTCGGCGACCTCGTGCTCGAGCGAGCCGATCGAGGCCTCGGTGACCGGCCTGTAGCTCTCGCGCCGTCGGTACCAGCGCTGCGCGTGCGTCGTGATCAACCGACCCTCCCGGTCCCGCCACACCGTGGGCAGGGCGGCGTCTCGACGTCGGCGCCGACCAGTCCCGCCAACAGCCACGCAAGGCCCGATACGAACGCGGCCCACCTGGTCACGCCCACGCCCTGGCACCGACGGCAACGGGTCCCGCGTTCGAGCGCTTCGAGATCTTCGATCTCGATCGTCATCTTGACCGGCCCCTTCGCCATGACGGCCAGACCAGCAATGTCGGTGATCATCTTGGTCGTGAGCCCGAGCGCGCGCAGCTGCTCGGCGATCTCGCGGAAGTGCTCGCCCTCGATCACGTGGCCGTTGACCGTGATGGTGTAGCGCTGCCGCTCGGGCTTTGGTCGATACGGGTCTGTCATCGGTCACCAGCCATCGAACAGCGAGCCTTGCGACGGCGCGGGTGCGGGCTCGGCCGGAACCACCGGCGCGGGATCAGCTTTCGCTTGATCACGCGTCAATCCTACGCCGAGTTCGGCCAGCTTGCGCTCCATCGCCTCGCGCTCGCGGTGGCGCCGGAGCTTCGCGCCCCAGCCGAATGCGACGTGCGCGGGCGTGAACCAGTCGTCGCGCATCTGCATCCGCAGCGTGTCGCCGACGTAGAGAACCGCGGGCACGCCGAGAAGCGACAGCTGGACGTAGGCCATGCGCAGCACCGTGTAGTCGACGTCAATCCCGACCACGTGCAGATGATGGAAGGGCACGAGTCCGGCTTCGTAGATCGCCGAGAGCACGGGCAGCACGATAGCCCCGCCGCCGATCGACGGCTCGCACGTGGTCACGAACCCGTCGCGCTCGACGATCTCCCGCAGATCCTCGGGCTCGACGGCCATCCTCACCATGAGCGTGCAGACGTCGGTGGGGGTGAAGAACTGGCCCGCGTGGCTGCTGCCCAGCTCGAGCGCCATGTAGACCGAGCCGAGCAAGTCGAACGGCAGATCGGTGTCCATGCCCCGGATGACGGCGTGCAGCATGTCGCGATAGGCGAACATGGTCTCGCGCTTGTGGGCCTTGACGATCTGCATGTACTCGGCCTCGCGGCGCTCCACAGCGGCCGGCCGGCGGTCGCACTTGTTGGCGATCGCCAGCGCCATCGAGCTGATCCAGTCGTCCCAGATCCGCGCGAGGTTGTGGCCGCTCTTGGCCTGGATCGAGCGCAGGCCGTTGGCGATCTCGCGGGCGGCGTCGCCGTGGCGTGCCGCAGCGCGGTGCTGTCGATCTCGCATCCGTCCGCGAAGCTCCGTTGTGCGCCCGCTATTCCGCTACACTCCGCGCATGGTGACCAAAATACCAACCGCAGATGACCTCAGGCGCTTCGCCTACTCCGTGACGAACGACCCCGCAGCGCCTCGATCGACCAGGCTCGTCGCGCTCGGGGTCCTGGTATGCACGCTCGCCTGCACCCCCGCGATGCGCAGCAACACGCTGATCGGCGTCGGCGCGGCAGCATGCGGCGCGGGCAAGAGCCTGACCGCCGCCGACGTCGACACCGGGAAAGTGCCGTGGGATGCGATCCTCTCGGGCGTCGGGTGCTGGCTCTCCGACTGGGCAGCTGCGCGCGAGGATCGACGACGCGAAGCCGAGCGAGCAGCCAAGGCCGCGGCCGAGCAGGGCCTCGAGCTAGCCCCGGTCCCGGCGATCAACGACCCGCTCGACCAGGCCGCACTCCGAGCCATGGAAGCGCAGGCGAAGTACCTCGCCTCGCCGTGCCAGCAGACCCTCGACGACCTCGCCGACGCCTACGTGGCTTGCATGATCGTCGCGCCCGAGCTCGGCCAATGAAAAAAGCCCGCCCCGGCATGAGCAAACCGGAGCGGGCGACTCTCCATCCCCGATCGTTCTGACCCGACTCTATACCTGCGGCTCGTCCTCGAGCAAGTCGGCCGGCGAGACCCCAAGCGCCCGGGCGATCCGCAGCAGATTGAGCAGGCTGATGTTCCGCTCGCCCCGCTCGACGCCGCCGATGTACGTGCGATGCAGGTCGGCCCGGAGCGCGAGCTCCTCTTGCGACAGTCCCTGCCGCTCGCGCTCGACTCGGACCTTGTTCCCGAAGTGCTGCAACGCGGTCATCGGGCCAGGCCTCGCGCGGCAAAGGTGTCGAGCTCGTCGAGCAGAACGCGGACCACCCTCGCGACGAGCACCAGCTCAGCCGGCGAACGACTGCAGATCAAGTCGAACAGCTCGCGCCGCTCGTCGGTCCGCCCAAGCTCGAAGCTCTCGAACAAGGTGCTGGGCGCGACACCGAGACCGCCGCAGAGCTTGCGGAGCGTGTCGATGCTGGCCGAGAAGCTGCCGTGTTCGATGCGGCGGATGGTGTCTGCCGACAGCCCGGAGCGCTGCGCGAGGGCGTCTTGCGTGACCCCTCGCGCGCGCCGAAGGCTGCGGACGTGCTTGCCGAATTCGCGGGCGTATTCACTCATGCAGGTAGTACCGCACGGGCCCGGCATTATTGCGTGATTTACGCGGGCTCGCGCGGTAGCCCTCGCGAGAGCCTGGCCAGCTCCACGGCGACGTCGAGCACGGCATCGCTCGGGCTCGCTCCGCCGTTGCGTTCCCGCGTGTACAGATGCGCCTCGAACTCGCGGCAGTGCTGCATGGTCAGCGGCTCGTCGCCGAGATAGCCGTGCTTTGTCAGCGATCGGACTTGGCCGAGCGCGAGATCCAACTCAGCGATCCAGCCGCACGCGGCGTTCATGGCCAGCATCGAGAGCATGTTGCTGTGGCGCTTCTCGCCGCCGCCAATGTCGACGAGCACGCGACCAAGGGCGTCGACCTCGGCATCGTCGAGCGTGCCATCTCCAGTCCAGTCGTGGCAGACGAACGGGACATTGCGAAGGATCCCGCGCGCAAACTCGACGTGCTTCTCGACCGCACCGTGCAACTCGATGTTCTCGTCGCGCAGCTTGGCGTTCTCGTCTTGCAGCTCGCGGTTGGTCTCGATCAGCTCACTCTCGCGGTCGATCAACCACAGAGCCTCGTCAATGGCCTCGGACTCCTCGACGTACTCGCGGCTCATTGAATGGCCGTCCGCATCGAGAACGTAGTAGGTCCAGGGATTGCCGTGCTTGTTCGCGCGTACACGATAGCCCGGTGGCAGCTTCGCGTCGGTGGTCTCGGTCGTTGTGGTCTCGGGTTCGGTGCTCATGCCCGCTCGACTGCGAAGCGCCGCGGCTCATTCCGCAGGATCAAGCACCCACTGGTCGCCGTGGCGCACGTAGTCGCCCACGCGCTCGCCGTCGGGCGCGTCTAGTTCGTCGTCGGTGACGTCCCTGGTGCGCGGTGCTTCGAGCAGCTCGAACGTCCGCTGTCGGTATGTGCTGTTGCGCGGACCGTGGGCCTGGCTGACGTAGTTGAAGACCCAGCGCTTGCCCTCGATCAGCACGGTCGCGCCCCGAGCACATGCGGCCTTGAGCCTGCGCTCGGTGTCGTCGCCGACCTTGGCGTTGATGACGATGCGCTCACCCACGATCAGCCTCGCCCTTGTACCACCCGTGGTCGACTTGCCCAACGAGCCACTCACCCTCGGCTTCGTCCAGCTCCGACTCGATCTCGTCATCGGAGAGCTTCTCGACCTCCTCGGCGGAGTGTCCGAGCCACTCGCCGACCGTGCTGGTGTCCGATTCCTTCGCGGTGTGATTGCTGTGCATCGACAGCCAGAACGTGATCGGGGTGTCGTGCTTGTACTTGCGAGCGCGCTTCTTGGGAGCCTTCTTGCTCATGCCCGCGCGACCGCAGAGCTGCGCCAAGCATTCCACAAAGGCGAATGCCGCTCTTGTGGGGTAAGCACAAAGCGGCACCGCGATAGCGCTGGTGATTCATGACGGTCGTCTCCGCGGCGCAGGATCTCCCCGCGCACCACAGCCAGCGCGACCAGCCGACCACCGGACCTACAGCCCGATTCCCACGCAGAGCTCGAGGATCAGCTCCGTCACCACGCCCACGCTCGCGGTCGCATTCACGCTCGCCAGGCGGTAGCGCTTGATCGCGTCGCGGTACGCCTCCGCAAGCCGGCGCTGCGTGTCGATCTGGTCGTAGATCTCGACCGACTCGCCCGTCTCTTGCCGCCGCGCAGCCGTCCGCTCGACCGCGAGCTCTGCCGGGAGCTCGAGAACGATCGTCAGGTCGGGCGGACGCGCGTAGCGGTTGATCTTGCGAACCCACTCGGGATCGCAGTCGAGCCCCTGGTAGACCAGCGACGAGATCACGTAGCGATCGCAGAGCACGACCTTGCCGGAGTGCAGCGCGGGCATGATCTCGTCGCGCAGGTGATCCATCCGATCGGACGCGAACAGCTGCGCGAGGGTCCTGCGATTGACCGAGCTCGGCGGGGCGGCGAGCAGCTCGCGGATCTGCCGGCCCCACTGCCCGCCGGACGGCTCGCGGGTCTCGTGCACCACGTGGCCGCGGGCGCGCAGGCGCTGGGCGACGAGCCCAAGCTGCGTGGTCGTGCCGCTCCCGTCGATGCCTTCGAGCACCACGAACTTACCCATGGGGCACGGCGGCTTGACGGTCCGGCTCATGGTCGGGCCCATCCGCAGAGCGAGTGCTCGCAGCTGGTCACCAGCTCCACGCCGTGCTCTTGCCGAAGGTAGAGCGCTGCTTCGTCGCAGTCCGCGGTCCCGTAGTCATCATCGCAGAGGCACGTGCAGCCGTAGCGATCGCAGGCGGTCCCTCGGTCGCAGGGGAGCGGCACAGCTTCGGCACCGCACGCGTTGGGCGAAAGTATGCTCATCTGCGAAGTGTCCCACGCAACGGGGACGCCCTCCCGCGGCATGCACAGGACGGTGCGCCGGGGAGGGCTCTTGGGCTTCGTCGCGGGCACGGCCGGGGCCGGCTTGGCGACGATCGGGTCGGGCTGGGGGCAGCCGATCGCCACGGCGATCAGCAGCGCGGTGTGGGTGATTGCAGCGAGTACGGTCGGCCTGGTCATACCCGACCAACAGGCTGGCCCGCCGGGGATTTCCGCACCATGCGCGGGCACCGTTGAATTGCTGGCGAGAGGTAGGCCTTGTGCCCGCAGCGGGTGCAGCAGACCAGCCGAAGCTCGAGCTCACCTATGTGCACCATCGGGTGCCCGTACTCGCTGAGCTCGACCAAGCCCCCGCACTCCGTCTGCGAGGCGTGGCTGGCGACAGCGGCATCGGTCATTGGATCACCGCGTTTCCCCACGCAGGATCGTCGAGCCGCTTGGGCACCACGACCGCGGGGCCGTCCGCCGCCTTGGCGTGCTGCATCGCTGCGCCGTAGGTCGAGAACACGCCCGCGAGCTTGTCATCGACCGTCACGACCACGACGCCAGCAGGGTCCGCATCTTGCCGAGCCCAGAAGTCGCGGACGTGCTCGCTAGCCTTGGGCCCATCGTAGTGGGGCTGGATCACCATGATCTGATTACGCATCGGTGCTGTGTCCCTCAATGATGCGCTCCAGTGTATCCCTGGCGTCCTCGTGCACGAGCCAGGCCCGGAGCGTGGGCTCCCAGGTTCGATGCCGCGCCGGGACGTCGCGCTTGAGCTGCTCGTAGAATGGCTCGTGCTTCGGGCCGATCACGACCAGCCACCCCGGGCGGCGCTGCGACTTGTTGATCTTCCAGGTCACTCGCTTGGCTCCTCGGGCGCGAGCAGGAGCTCGTTGCTCGGCCTGTAGCGATAGCTGCTGATTTGGCCGGAGAGCTTCACCGGGACCCAAACCCACGAGTCGCCGGGTACACACGCCCTCTCCACGACGCCGTGGGAGCCCATGTTCTCGCCGGCAACGATGACCACGCGCCGGCCGATAATGCTCGGGCTGGTCCAGTCGACCACCCCCGGCTCGGCTTGAGGCTCGACCTTGGGCTCCGCCGTCGCCTTGTCGGCTTCGGCCTCGCGCGGCGGCTTCTCGCCCGTGAGCAGCTCGTGCACGATCTCGCGGGCCATCGCCTCGCCGCCGGTTGAGGTGTAGCGAAGGTCGGACCCGAGCGGAGCCAGCTCGCGCAGCAGCTTCTTGACCGAGCCGAAGCTCAGCTCATCGCGGGTCAGCAGGTAGAAGAACTCGACCAGGCGGCTATCGCAGCCAGCTCGCGCCCCCACCTCGGTGGTCGTCGGCTGATCGGTCCAGCTCTTGGCGAGACCCTTCTCGAGCTGGTCGCTATGCATGACCATGGCCCGCACCGCCCACAACCCGCTCTCGATCGCCTTGGTGGTCACGTTCCCGTCGAACGGCGACTCGGATCCCGAGGCGTCGCTCAGCGCTTGCAGCAGCTGAGCTGTCCCCGTGCGCAGCTCTCCAAGCTCCCGCTCGAGCCGGTCGATCCTATCCCACGCGGCGCGCCGGTCCCTGGCGATCACTTCGATGGCCTCGGGCGTGAACTCGTCATCACTGATCGCACGGTCGAGCCCGGCCTCGAGCGCTTTGCGGAAGCGACCGATCCGCTTGTTCTCCCACCGGCGGCTCTCCATCAACCGCACCACGAGCTGGCTGGACGACTCGCCTGGTCGTCGCATCGCGTTCTCTGCGATCGTGATCGCATCGAAGATGGTCCGCAGCTCGACCGCCTGCGCTTCGAGCCGCGCTCGCAGTTCCTCACCATCCGCTCGCGCGGCTTTGAGTTTGGACGCCAGCAACCGCACCTGCGCGACGATGCTCTCGTCGGGGTAGTAGATACCGGTCTGTAGTCCGCTCGCCGCGGTCAAGTCGTCGCGGAGCTTGATGTACGGGTTGCGAATCTCACGCACAATCGAGACCAGCTGGGCGTCGGTGAGCTTCGGATTGCAGCCGAGCACGTCGAGCATACTGCGGCGGAGCAAGCTGCCGTGACCGTCCGCGAGCGTCGCTTCGAGATCGGCGATGCGGTCCGCCTGCGGCTTCAACACGTCGGCGATCAGCAGCGCAACCGTGCCGCTCAGTGAGCAGCGCGTGGGGTCGCACTCCGGGCACCACTCGGCGAGCGCCGCGTTCGCTTCGTCGATATCTTCGTGCAGGCGGCTGATCGCGTCGACCATCGCCTCCGAGCTCGCCCCCGGCACCAGGCGAAGGGCCTTGGCGACCGCGGCCAGCTGCGAGCGCGCGCCCTGGTAGCGCTCACGAACGGCAGCGATGCCCTCCGCCAAGGTCTCGTCGTCGGCGAGCTTGCGGCCGAGAATCTCGCCCAACTTCTCGCGGGCGTGGCCGAACCGCTCGACCGTGTCGCCGTCCGCGGGCTTGCTCAGCTCAGCCGCTGCGTCCGCGCTGAAACGCACCATGACGTAGCCGCGCCGATCCATGGGCTCGACCTTCTGAGGGATGACCAGCTCGACGACCTCGATCGTGTGCTCGCCGACCGACAGCACGTCGCCGACCTTGAGCGCGGTCTCGACTCCCACCATCTGGAAGTCGTTGATCTTGACTCCGCCTTTCGGCCAGGCGGCGTTCTCGACCGTCGCTCCGCTCTCGCTGATTTTTATGACGGCGTGCACAACGTGCACACGATCGCCATGCAGGATGATCTCGTTGGAGCGGGCGTGGCCGATCCTGACGTGGTTACTTCGGATGGTGATTGTGTGGGGCCCTTGCCCAGGGGACTTGGTCTTGAGGGTGATGCTGTGTTCGGTCATCGCGGGCCGAAGACGGCGCGGGGCTCGGCTATTCCAAGCCCCGCGCCAGCATCACGGCTCCGGGTAGACGCAGAAGCTCGGCGTCTGTTGCCCGCGATCAAGCACGAGCGCGCGCCGCTATTCCAGTCGCGAGCAGGCCGGCTCCCCCGCAGCTCGGGTTGCCGGCCCCTCTCCCCCGTTGCTCCTACTGTCGATGCGGGGTGCACCGCCGCCGCGCCGGTCTCGGTCTGCCACCCAGCGCGCGGGCGGGGTGGTGTCGGGCTCGCGCCCATCGACCAGCGAGCTCGCCGTCAGCTGCTACCGGACGCCCGCTTCATCGTGCCGAGTGAATAGCAGCGCGTCGCTTCCCATTCCACAAAAGCGAACGGCCGGGGAACCCGACCCCAGCCGTCACCGCCAGGTCGCGCGCCTGGCTACTCCTCGACTCCTCGGGCGGAGCCGGCCCGGTGGCAGATTTCCGGGCTTGCCTTTGGATTTGCGCAGGCCGGATTTGAACCGACGGCCTTCGGGTTATGAGCCCGACGAGCTACCAACTGCTCCACCGCGCTCGATGATGCTGCGGGCTGCGGGCTCGGGAGTCAAGGCTTCTCGGCGATGCGCTTCGCCGCTTCGTCGATGCTCTCGTTGTCGTTCGGGAACAGCCTGGCCAGCTCGCAATCGTCGGCGCCGGACCAGATCAGATCCAAGAGCCGCTGTTTCAGTTGCACTCCGGCATCGCTTTGGGGCTCCTGCGCGGCGTGGCGGTCACGCTCCGCTCGCGTCCTGCAGCCGTGGGGGCAAGCCATCAGTGGTGGACCTCCGCCCAGCTCCCGTGCTCGCGGTCGAGCTCCTGATCGATGCGCGCGACGACGGCCGCTTGGAAGCTCCGGCGGATATCGACCTTGTCCTCGTCGTTGGGATACGGCTTCTCGTCGTCGCAGCACGCGACCCGAAGCAGACGCTCGGTCACGCTGGTCTTGCGCCCGTCGGGCAGGGTGATCCAGGCGTAGAGGCACCCCGGCTGGCCGACGTCCTCGGTGTAGCGGACGGTCGCGCGGCGGTGGCTGGTGATCAGGGTGGGGTCGGTGGTCGGGTCCGGGTTGCTCATGGCGCCCGCAACCCCGCGCTCTCGGCCGTATTCCGCGCGCCGTTCGTCCCAGCTCATCGGCTGGGCGTGGGGCAGCTGGCGAAGCGCTGAGCCGTCGTGTGCGGCCGCGTGCGAGGTGATGACCAGCACCCGACCATCCGCCAGGTCGATTACGCCCGCGCCCCGACCGTGCCCGCAGCAGGCCCCGAGCGTCGTGACCCCGCCCGCGTTCAAGGCCTGCACGATATCCGCGATGCAGGCATCGACCGGCCACAGGCGGAGCTTGTAGCGGAGCCCGTCGGGGTCGGTGTGGTCCGGCGTCGGCAGCAGGAGCGTTCGCGAAGTGCCGTGCGAGCACATGGCTAGCGGCCCTCCCGGTTCTGATCTCGAGGCCGGATAGCCCCGAGCACGCGGTCGCACCAATCGGCCTCGCTCTCGCCCGACCGTCGCGGCACTCCGAAGGCTGCGGCCGCTTGGCGAAGCCGTTCCCCTCGCAGGACCGGCGGCTTGGTCCGAACGATCCGCCACAGCGCGATCGCCCAGACGAGCGCGATAGCGAACAACACACCAGCAAATCCGACGTTCACGCGCGCTCAATCGCCGCCGCGTCGAGCGCTATTCCCATCAGCCAACGCCACGCTGCGATCAGGATCTCGACGTGGCAATGGAGCGGCGCGCAGCTGCAGACGGCGAAGTGCTCCGGCGTCAGGCGAAGGATGTACTCGACCACCGCGGGGTCGTAGAGGCGCGAGCTCTTGTTGATGCGACGCCACAGCCAGAGCTTGTAGTCGGCCAAGGCCTGCACCGCGAAGGCGGCTCGCTGCTCAGCGGTGAGCTTGGGCGGGACCTTGTCGGGGTTGCCGACGGGGCTCGGGCGGCCGCAGTAGAGAGCGGGTCCCGGCGGCTTGCCGTGGTGCGAATTCCAAATGTGCGGCTCGGGGATCGGCTCGATCACGTGCACGGGAAGCCGTCGCTCGCCGGCCGCGTCTCGGCAGTCGTTGGTCCCGGTGCCCCCGGCGAAGGCAATCAGCGCGTGCACTTGGGGCTCGCGGAGCAGCCTGCCCGGCTTGACCCCGTCGAGCATTTCGCGATTGCGGATGGCTCCCGCCGGCCGGCCGAGCCGCTTCCAGTCCGCCGGGTAGGGCTCGACTCGCAACGCGGTGCGGGCCTTGAGCCACGCAGCGACGTAGGTGTCGGTCGAGCCGACCAGCTCGCCCCGCTCGTTCTTGCGAGGCGGGCAGGCGCCGTGTCGGACCTCGAGCGTGCCCCAGTTGGCGAGCAGCTCGAGCAGTTGGTCGAGCTCGGCGAGCGTCGGGAAGCGCAGACGCCCGCCGGTGATCGCCACGATCTGGCGGTGGCTCACTCCTCACTCTCGGGCGTGGCGTCGCCGTCGGGTTGCGGGTCGGGCTCGGGCGCGGAGTCGGGCGCCGACAGCCGCTTGATCCGGCGGTCGATCTTGTTCGCCTCGCTGAGCTCGCAGCGGACTTCGAGCACCAGCGCGCTCCCTTCCTCCGCGTGATCGAGAACGCTGCGGAAGTCAGCCAGCTCCATGCTGTGATCGCCGGGCAGCTCCGAGAGCATGATCGTCGCGTCTCGGAGAGCGTCGACGAGCTGCGGAAACATGTCCTCGATCCGCGACGTGACCTTGATCTTGCTCGGTTCGATGCCGAGCTGCTTCGCCGCGATGGCGACGAGATTGTCCAATGTGATTTCGTACGTGACCATTGTCGTCGGCGAACCGCCCGCCGCTCGCGACATTCCCAGGAATGAGCAGCGGCCGCTAGCACTTCGGCGGGTGTGAGTCAGTTGTCCGCGTTCGATGTTGAGCTAGCCGTCGACGAACCCGCCGTGGTCCCGCTCGCCTTCAAAGATGCGATCGCCACCGACCTTCACACCGTGCTCGGCCGCATGCCGAACATCGGTCGCTCGCGCAAGGTCGCGGCCTACCTCTACTTTCGGCCCGACTTGCTCGGCAAGGACGAACGCGCCCTCTGCTTCGGGCGCTCGCGTGTTTGCCTCGGCGCGGACGTGGGGATCCGCTTCACGCTCACGGTGCCGTGCGGCCAGGTGCGTGTCACCGGCGAACCTGGGGCGGAGATATACGGCGGTTTTCATCTGGCGCGCGACGACGGGTTCGCGTTCGTCGTCACCGATGAAAACTACGGTGGGCTGGCGGCGGAGATCGACGCGAACGGCGAGGCGTGGGTCGACGTGATGGCGCTCCGCGACGACGACCGAGCCGAGACCTCGCCTGGTCGACCGCTCAGGTTCTCCCAGCTCCCGCCGGCTGGGGTCGACGCGACCGCGATCGTCGGCCCGCGTGGGATCCATCGCTATCTGAACGGGCCGACCCATGTGCGCGGAGACTCTGCGCGGACGGGCGTCGGCTGGTGGGTTCGCATCAACGGTGAACGACCTCGAGCTGGGCGCCAGGCGTTGAAACCCTGCGCACAGCGGGATCCCGAGGCGCCCTACATGGTGGTGTTTCGGTCGCCGATCGCCGATCAACCCTTCTATCCGCAGCGCGACTTCGTCAAGACCGTCACCAAGGCCGCGCTCGCGGTGGGCTGCCGCATTCAGGAGCAAGACCGCAAGACCCCGAGCCCGATCTACGCGGACAGCCTCGCGCAGCTGCTGCTCGCCCTGCACTGGTCGCCCGTGCTCGAGCACGCCGTGTGGTGGACCGTGCTCGGCGTCGAGCTCAAGAGCGACGACTGGCTGGTGGCGGTTGACCACGCTTGTCACCTCGGCCGACCGTGGAGCGAGGGGCTGGCGAAGCTGAGCGCGCGGCCCGAGAGCGATGCAATCATCCGGGCGCTTCGATGGCTGTACGAACACAAGGGGACCCCATGACCAACATCTGCAAGAACTGCAAGCACTCGCGGCGCGGCCACGCGATCGACCGACGCCCCATTCGCGCACGCTCGATCCGGCCGAGCCTGCGAGGCGGCGACTACATCTGCGCCCGGCTCCCGATCGTTCCGGCGAAGCCAGACCCGCAGACGGGGTTCGTCGGTCTGCCGAGCGGCGAGGATTGCCGTGACCTCAACCCGGACGGCAACTGCACCAGCTACGAGCGCGGCTTGGGTAGCGGTGATCTCCCGCTGATCTTCACCGTCGGCAGCTTGGCGCTCGCCGTGATCGTCGCGGTCGCGCTCACCTTCGGAGGTTGGTGATGGCTGACGTGATCGAGACCGCTGTCGAGCTCTCCAACGCAGCTCATGCCGGCGATGTAGATCGTGTGCTTGTGCTGGCCCGGTCGCTGCTGCAAGCCGAGCTAGGTCAGCTGCGCCGCGAGCTTGGGGCCGAGCGGGCAGCCAAGGAACGTGCTGAGCTCGAGCTGGCCAAGGCCCGTCAGACCATCCGCACGAACTACCGGCGGCACGTCGAGCAGCGGGCCTTGCTGGTCGGCGGCACGGCGGCGTGGTGCCCGGTCTGCTCGACCGTGATCGAGCCAGCTACGCCCGAGTCGCGGTGCGCCGCCGGGCATGAGCTGGTGTTCGCTACCGACTGGAAGGCGCGCGCGGAAGCGGCCGAGCGCGAGCTGGCGCAGCTCAAGGCCGAGCAGTCCGATCCCTACGACGATCCCGAATACCAGGCCTACTACGACTCGTGCGCGCAGCACTGCCGATGCGACATGCAGGTGTGCGAGGGCGTGCTCGCTGGTGGCCTCTGCGACAGCTGGGACGACTCGCCTGGTGGGTTCGATGACGAGGCCGACGACGGCGACGGTGACCTCGACTGGGCCGAAGAGTGTGAGGCGTACGATGGCGAGTAGGACGGTCGTGTGGGGCTTGTCGAAGGCGGTCGTGACCTACGGCCTGCTGATCTGGGCGTGCTTCCGCGATGACCTTCGCGTCCCGATCGGCTGGGCGTTGATCGTCCTGGGCAGTCTCTTCTTGCTGGTCGACACGGTCCAGCACATGCGGGTGCGTCGATGATCACCGCGGCCGACACCATCGTGATGCGGCTCGACCGAACGACGCAGCTGCGCTTGCTCGAGCAGGTCGACGACGTGATCGCAGCGGCCCCGCTGTTCAAGCCCATCGCGCGTGGCGGGCTGCCCATGTCGGTCGAGATCACCGGCGCGGGGGCGCTCGGCTGGATCGCGGACGGCCGGAGCTACAGGTACACGCGCACGCAGGCCGACGGGCGCCCGTGGCCGCCGATGCCTCGCGAGTGGATCGAGATCTACCAGCGCGCCGCCAGGGTCCGCTTCGAGCCCGACAGCGCGATCATCAACCGCTACCGGGCCGGCGCGAAGCTTGGTCGCCACGCCGACCGGAGCGAGCGCGACACGTCGCTGCCGATCGTCACGATCTCCCTGGGCGACCCGGGGCGCTGGGCGATCTGGACCGACGGCAATGCCTCGCGCTGCGTCCTGCAGTCGGGCGACGTCACGCTGCTCGCCGGCCCGACGCGAGACCTCGAGCACGCGATCGAAGGCATCGACGCCGACCCGATGTTCTCGCTGACGCCTGGGCTGCGGACCTCGGTCACCATGCGGTGCGCGGGATGAAGCGGCGCAGCGACAAGGCGACCGAGTACCTCGCCTCGCTCCCGGCGATCGCGATGGTCAGCACGGACCGCACTCCCAAGCCCCCGGTCGACGAGAGCTTCCGCGAGTTTATCCGGCGCTTGCCCTGCGTCGTGTGCCTCGAGCCCGCGCTCAAGGGCGACCCTTGCCACCGCGGGACCCGGCGCAATCACGGCGACTGGGACGAGCTGCCCGACAGCGACGTGCTGGTCGGCAACATCTTCCCCGCGTGCCGGCTGCACCACCAAGAGCAGCACCTCGGGATCTTCACCTTCGAGCTCCGGCACAAGCTCGAGCTCTCCGCGATCTGCTGGGTCATCGGCGAGGCGTACCAAGCAGGCTGGTCACCCGATGGACTCGGCGTCGCAGCTCGAGCAAGCGGGTACATGGCCGTCGACCCCACGCAGGTGATCGACGGCGAGCTCCCCTACTAGGCCAACAGCAGGAGCTTGAGGGTCACCATCGCGGTGCCCTCGATCGCGTTGCCACCACCTGACTGGACCGAGATCCGATCGCCGTCCGCGAGCACGTTGGCTGCCGTCGGCTCGGCGGTCACCTGGGTCCCGGGCGACGTACTGCCGGCCGCAAAGGTCATCACGCCGTCGTCGATCGGCACACCTTCGATAGACGGAGTGAGCTCGCATGGATCGACCAGCGTGTCGGTCAGATCCTGGTTGATCGCGCAGCACTCGATCACCGCCGCGGGCGGCCCGTAGTACTTGCCGATCACCGTGTCGCCCGTGACCATCGAGATCGTCCGGGGCAGCGACCACTCGCGGATCCGGCCGCGGGCTTCGAGCCGGCCAACCGCGTCGGTGAAGGTCTCGGGCGCAGGCTCAGCCCAGCCGTCGGTGTCGCCGGGCGTGTATTCGTCGGGACCCGGCGGACCCTGTTCGCCAGCCGGACCTTGCTCGCCCTGCGGACCCTGTTCGCCAGCCGGACCCTGTTCCCCGGGGGGACCTTGCTCGCCGGCAGGGCCCTGCTCACCCTGCGGACCCTGCTCACCCTGCGGACCCTGTTCGCCCTGAGGGCCCTGCTCACCCTGCGGACCCTGCTCACCAGCCGGACCTTGCTCGCCAGGCTCGCCCTGCGGGCCTTGGGGACCTTCGGGGCCATCCGGCCCTGCCGGACCTTCGGGGCCTTGCTCGCCAGCCGGACCTTCCGGTCCGGGCGGTCCTCGGAACCCTCCGCCTGCGCCGATCATAGCGGCCGACCTCCGCTCAGCAGGTGCACGTCGAGCACCGGCAGCGTGTCCACCCCCGTCAGCGTCAGGTTGAGCCTGACGATATCGCCGGGCTGAGCCTCCGTCGCCACCAACTTGATGCGGGCGCTCAGCGCTGAGTCGGCTTCGACCAGCGTCTTGCCGCGCACGTAGCCGTCGCCGAGCTTGGTCGCCACGTACGCGTCGACCTCGAGAGCGCCGACGTCGACCACCGCCGCGTCCGCGTCCTCGCTCTCGCGGCCCTGCAGCGCGAAGACCATCGGGCACGACGTGCACTTGATCGGCCGCGCCGTGTCGGGAGGCGCGTTCGCGGGGTCGGTCCAATCATCGTCGGCGAAGTCACCGGAGAGCACGAGTCGGCGGATCAGCATGGGCGCAGGCTACCCCAGCCGGCGACCACTCGTCCCTGGGCGGTTGGATGGGCGCTTGTTTGCGGGGCCCGCGTACGTGGGCGGTTGCTGAGCCAGACTCCGCAAAACCGTGCTAGCGTGCCCGTATGGCCATGCCCAGCGTGTTCAACGACCCGGCGGTACAGCACCGGTGCCTATGCCTGGTCGCGGACGGAGCGAGCGACAACGCGATAGCGAAGGCCGTCGGGTCCAGCCCGAAGTCGCTGCGCCGGGCCATCGAAAGAGACCCCGAATTTGGTGCCGCCTACGGGCTCGTGCGGGAGCTTGGTGCTGCGACCGACGACGTGAGCGCGCGGGCCTTGCGTGTCCTGCTCAACCGCTGGCGTCCACCTCAGCCTCCCCCAGCCGATCTCGAGGCGGCCGAGCCGGCTCCTGTCGCTGCGAAGACGGAGCCCGTCGTGGTCGACGTGGAGGTTGTCTCCGGCCCACCCAAGAACCCCGAGCCGACTGAGGTTCCGGGGCCCAAGCCAAGGGGCCGCAGGCCAGACCCCGAGCCCGGACACCTGCCCCCCGGGCCGCTCGCGCGTCTTCCACTCATCGAGCTCGTGAAGCTGGAGATCCCGAGCGACGACGAGATCGCGGCGTTCTGCTGGCAGACGGTCCGAAATCCGAACGAGAGCGACGGAATGCGGCGGGCCGCCCTGGCTGCGCTGACCCTGGACCGCCAGAGCCGCGGCCGGAAGGCTGGCGAGCTGCACCAGTCGATCGAGGCCGAAGCCCGTGCTGGCGTGCGCGGCCGAGACCCGGGTGTGCCAGCGAGCGTGTGGCAGGAGGCGCGCAGGAACTTCCTCGGGCCGGCTCCTGCCCCAGCGGACGACAGCAAGGGTGCGGACGTCGTGGAGCTCGAGCAGGCGACGCCCAGCTAGAACTGGATATCCATCCATCCGCGCGTGATCCCGATGGCTTCCCACTGATCGCGCGTGAGCTCGTTGAGCTGGACGACAGGCGAGGCTCCGAGCCGCTCGGCAGCCCGTGCTTGGGCGGCGGCCTGGATCTTGCGCCCCTCCTGCTCGAGCACTTCATGCAGCTCCGGCAGCCGGTTGTTCGCGGCAACATCCGCGTCGCGCGTCGGCCATTCGTCCTCGGCCTCGCTGTCGCCATGCGGGTCCTGGATGATGCGCTCGCCCATGATCGCCAGACGCCGGAGCAGCGGCCCCGTGAGCTCGACGAGCAAGTCGTGCGGCAAGTCCTCGCGATTGGTCAGCACCGAGACGGCTTCCGCTATGACGCCGATCTCGCTCCACGTGGGTTCTCGTTTGTCGGTCACGCTGCGCGGACCTACCCCGCTGCACCGCGATTCCCGTGGTAGCGTGAGCCCGTGCCATCGGAGTATTTCATCGAAACCCAATCGCCCGTGACGCCCCGCCTGCGCATCGGCTACCGGGTGAGTGTTGGCGGTCGCTGCATCGCCGCGCGCTCCGGGCCCGGGCTGATCGGGATCGAGATCCGGCGGGGCGACGGCGCATTTGAGGAGACCTACCCCACCTCGGTTGCCTCTCGTCTCTACGGCCCGGTCGACGCTGGCGAGGAGATCGAGATCACGCTCGCGGCGATCGACATGATCGACGCTGGCGCGGACCCTCGCACCTACCAGCTGCGCGTGATGGCGATCGGCGGGACCGACAACGTTCGCGCGCGCGACGTGAACCTCGCGACCTCGCCGTACTCCGAGCCCGGCATCGCGCCACCGTGAGCCGGAATGAGCGCCAGGATCTTGTGGTCCGGCGCGCCATGACCGACTCAAATCCTCTACAGTTGGCGATCGAGACGCGCGTCCGCGAGTACAGCACTGCGATCGACCGCCTGCGCGAGCTCGCGTCCGACGACACCGAGAGCGAGGTCTACGATCTCACGACCTCGCTGCAGGAAGCGGTGGAGCTTGCTCGATGCCTGCGACGCCTGACGAAAGACAGGACGCCTGCGGAGCTGCATGCTGCGTTCGGGTCACCAGGCGCCTTCGGCTACAACACGCCGATCGGCGCAGCTCTGGCTCGCGTCTATCAGGTGAACGTGTAGATCGCGTGGAAGCCCGCCTGCAGCTGACCATTGATCAGGTCTTGTAGCGCCTGGTCTTGCGCGGCTCCGAGGCTCGTCGCCTGCACGTGCATCGTCACCATCCACAGCCCGCCCGCGAGGTAGTCGTCGGCGGTGCTGGCCGTGGTGAACGGGTCGGCGGCCGGGGTCACCACCGCGTCGAGGTAGCCCGCGTCCACGCACACGCTGGTGTAGTAGTCGGCTGTCACGCCACCGGAAGCGCGCATCTTGGCGAGCACCGTGGCGCGTCGTTCCTCGAGCGTCTGCCCGTCGACCGGATCAACCGCGCGCTCTTGCTCGCGATCGGCCAGCAGAATGTCCGCGGTGCGCGGATCGATCTGCCGCAAGACCCTCTCCCGAGCTCGGCGCAGGCGAGAGAAGAACCTGGCGATCGCCCGCGCGACGGCGGGCAGCCAGCCGACGGTGCGGTGCCAATACTCGCCCGTGGGGACCTGGCGAAGAACCGCCGGCAGCTCGCTCGCCGACGTGACGTCGAGAAACGCCAATTCGCCGTCCGCTTCGACGTTCTGCTGCTCACCGTAAACGAGGATCTGGACCATCGCTCAAACATCCCGAACGCCGCACTTGATTGCCCCAATGGCGAACGTCGCTTCCTCGCCGATGCCCGTGAACACGATCGGCGATGGCATCCCGACAAAGTCCGTCACCCGACCGTAGCGCAGCAGGTTGCCGTCGGTCGCCGCGTCGAAGATCGCCCAGTGATCCGCGGTGCCATCCTCGGTGATCGTGGGGAACTCGATCGCGGATGCGTTCGATCGCTCCGAGTTGCCCTCGTCCGGCACCGACGTGGTCCAGTCCTGGTGAGCCACGCGGGCGTAGCCGGCCAGCGTGATCTCGACACCGTCGCCGGTGGGGTCGCCGTCGAACAGCGCGACGTACCGATCCTCGCCAGCCGGGAGAACAGCCGCCAACATGAGCGCGCGGCCAACGTCAGTGTCCATGGGTCACCTCCAAGTCGTGCGCTGCGAGCCGAGCTGCATCCGGGCCGTGGAAGACGCGACGGATGCCGAACCCACCGACGACCTCGGACCCCTCCGCGCATTGCTCCCAGTCCTCGCCGTGCATGCGCTGGGCCGTCGCGTTGCGAGCGATGACGTTCACGGTGTCTCGGGTTGGCTGGGTGAAGTCGATCATGGCGGCGCTGCCCAGGTGATCGTACCAGGAACGAGCAGCGAGGTAGAGCCGACCTGCGTGTCGTAGGGCCCGTAGTTCGTGCCCCCCTCGCTGTCGAACACGAACGGCCGGTGATGCTGCTCGCCGGCTGCCCGATCGATCGCTTTCACGATGTCGTCGTAGTAGGCGATCCCGTCGGGCTCGGCCTCCGCGAGCGCGAGCGCGAGCGACTGCGTGACCGCGGTGCGAATGTCGGGCGTGTCGGGATTCAGCACGATGTAGGGGTTGAGTTCCTGCAGCACCGGCCCTTGCACGAATACGCCTTGCAGAGCTGCGGGCTTGTTCGCGGTGATCTTCGCTTCCACCTCGGCGATCAGCGCGTCGCTCGGCTCGGGCGAGTCGTCAGGATCTGTTGGGTCCCACTCTTGGGCGATCACCACGAGCACGGTGCCGATCCCAAACGCAGCGTCGAAGGCCCACGCTTTCGCTACACCGGACACGCTGGTCGCCCAGACGACGTAGTCATTCTCGCTGCCACCTCGCGGAACCGATTGGATCTTGACCAGCGTGCGCGCACCGACTGAGTCCGCATCCTCGGCATCGAACCCGCCGACGAGCCCATCTTCGCCCGGGGTGCCGAGCACGATCGCGGCCGCGTCGACGCCTGCCGGCGGTGTGGTGAACGTGAGCTCGGCGCCCGTGAGCGTGTTGCCGGCCTCACCCGCAGCGGATGCAGTGATGGTGATCGTCACCTCGCCGGTGGGGCCAATGACCACCGCGTCTTGGGTCAGGTACTCCGCGCCGTCGTCGCGAGCGAGCGCGGTCAACGCTGGGATCGCGGACCCGACTACCCCCGTCGCCCTGATCGACCCGGACGCTTGCGTGGCTGGGTTGGGCGTGACGCCGTAGATCGCCGCGTGGAGCAGCTTGAACGCGGCGTCGGCCAGGTCCACGAACATCTGCCGCGCCTGCCATTGCAGAATCCGCAGGTACATGTACCCAAAGGCCGCGAGCGCGAAGGCGATCGCCTCGCGCATGCGGCTCCCGAGCGTGCCGTTGATCTCTGTCTCGACGTCATCGCGAGCGAGTTGTCGAAGCTGTTTCAACGTTGGGATCGAGAACATGGTCAGCCACCTCCTTGCGGTAGAACGACGGCCCCCTCAGCCACGCCGCCGTTGGGGCGAGTGATCACCCACCGCATCGTAAACTCGTTGACGGCAGTCTGGGTGACGGTGACCTTCACGCTGGACGCGTGGGCCGGGACGAACGCGGCGCGCAGGGCTGACTCGTAGCGCTGCTCGAGCAGCGTCCGTGTGTTGGCGACGAGCGGCTGGGCGAAGCTCAGCCACCCCCGCGAGCTCGCCCCCTCGTGCGGGCGCGCCAACCACTGTTGGTGCCGGCGCGCGTCTCCGGGCCGGACCGATGGACGCTCGGGCGCGTCGGTGAAGCACACCGCGAGCACTTCCTCGGTCAGCGCGTCGGTCTGCTGCCCCGCGAGCTCATAGACGGGCTTGGGGTTGATGGTCGTCATGTCAGCGGAGAGAGGTAGCGGATCGTCGTGCCGGGCAGCAGCCGCAGCATCTCCGGTCCCATGGCGTTGAGGTCAATGATGCTGTCGACCGCCTGCTGCAGCACGTCGTCGTTGACGGCTCCGAGGTCGTCGTACAGCACGGGCACCAGCGAGAACACATCGGTGGTCGTCTCCACGGTGTGCGTGAGCAGGCGCGGCAGTGAAGCCGCCGTCTCGGCGAGGAACTGCCGCGTCGCCTGACGCATCACACGAGCGTGCTGATACACGTCGCGGTCGAGATTCTCGACGGTGAACAGCGCCTCAAAGGCGGGCTCGAGCGCCTCGGCGACCGCGAGCACGCTGTTGACGGTGGAGAACTGCGTGCTCGTGATCGCCAAGCAGACGGCCACGACGACCGACGACAACACCAGCTGCGTCGCCGCAGCGACCTCGTCCTTCTCTTCGAGATCCTCGGCGCTCGGCGTCGGGACGCGGTCGGCCTGCAGCGGCGAGGCTTCGGAGTTGAAGTCGGTCCCGTCATCGAGCGCGTCGATGAGCGCGGCCGCAGCCTTGTCGGTGGTCGGCTCCTGGACCGCTGCCGATCCCGTGTCCATGTTGCCCTGCTGCGACTGCGACGGGATGAGCGACAGCAGCTGCAGCGCGGCGCCCATGAACGACATGGCCAACGTCTGCGGCGTGTTGAGCAGGGTCTCGATCGAATTCGCAAGGTCGGAGATTGCGCCGGCCACCTCGTTGACCGCCCCGAATGCGGCGGAGATCTTGTCGAGCGTCTTGCTGAGCCAGCCCACGCCGTTCGCCAGGGTCTCGAGCGCACCCGTGTAGGGACCGTTCAAGGTCTGGCCCTTGTCGAAGGCCAGCGCCTCGGCCTTGCTCAGCAGCGCGATCGCAGCTTCAACCGCCGAGATCGCAGAGTCGGAGAGCACGAGCTGGGGCTCGGCATCGATCAGCGTGAGCGACCCTTCGCTAGCGAGCTGGCGCGTTTCGTCGTAGAGCGTCAGCTGATACTCGCCGTCGAGCCAGAGGCCCGTCACCTCGCCGAGCACGGGCGCGCGCAGGGTGAACGGGCCGCCTCGAAGCAGCATCGCCCGCAGATCGAGCGACGCGGTCTCGTAGTCGTCCACGATCCACTCGCCATCCTGGATCAGCATGAAGTCGACGCGGAGCCGCTGCGGCGCCTGCCCGAGCGTGATCGCGGTCGCGCCGTCGACGTTCGGCGCTTCCTTTATCACCGTGCGCTCGGCACCCGTGAGCTGCGTGGTGCGGACGAACACCGGGACGTCGTTGATGCTGCCCTTCTCCATGGCCTACTGCGTCAGTTGAAAGCCGAGCACGTGCGCGTCGCCTGTGTACGTGTCGAGTCCCGACGTACCCGCGCGCCCGAGCAAGATCCTGATCCAATCCCCAGCGGCCGCGCCGTCGAGGTTGGTGTTCGATCGAACGAAGTCGTTGATGATGATCACCCCCGCGGTGCCCGGCGAGGATGCGTTGGGCGACAACGCGGCGAGCGTGGTGTTGGTGCTTCCTATGCTCTCGCCGACGGTCATCCTCTCGACCAACGTCTGCCAGATCACCGTCTTGGTGTTGTCGCTGACCGACCCCGTCCACCACAAGCGGAGGTTCAGGTTGCCGCCTGCGTAGGTGGTCGGCAGCTGCACGAACCAGCTCGCGTATCGAGCGAGGCCAGTCGGGTAGACGAGATAGGGCTTCTCTCCCGCGGACTCCGCGAGCGTGGCCGCGTTCAGCCCGGTCTGCAGGTACGCGGCCGCAGCCACGCACAAGATCGGCTGCATGGTCGCGCCGGGTGGCGCGGCGAAGGTCCCGTCCGCGCGCAGGAAATTGGTCGACCCGCCCGGGAACCCGGCCAGGCTCGTCACCGTGATCGGGTCGCTGCTCCCGCTCGAGTGCGAGCTCGCATGCGTCGTGGGGCTGCGAGCATCAGAGAGGCGCGTGTCGCTGGCCTGCACCGCGAGCCCTGCCGTCGTCTCGGCCGAGGTCGCCAGCTCGACGATGCCCGGAGCGGCAGTGCTCGCGGTGGCCACCGTCCATCGCAGCTGACCCGCGACGCTCGCGTCGACCGTGATGCTCGGACTCGACGTCGCCACGCGCTCGTTGGTCAGGTCGGCGTGGCTGGTAGCGACCACGTAGGCCGCGTCAGCCGGAGCCCCGCCGCCGCCCCCCCCTTCGCCGCCGCTCAGCGTCGAACCGTCGCGGACCACCGCCTCGCCGTCGCCGATCTGCGTGCGGATCCCTTCGATCACCCCGCTGGCGATCGCCCACGCGACCCCGCGGACCGTGTCGGAGTCGGCCCCTTCCTCGCCGTAGACCAGCCCGAGACCTGCGTGGATGAAGCCCGCAACGGTCCCAGGCTCGCATGCGTCCGTGCCGATGGTGATCGCCATGGTCAGGTCCCCTTTGCCTTCGTGGTGTCGATCGGGTCGCTAGCGAGCGACGTGTCCCAGGCAAGCTGTGCGGCCTGGAACGCGAGCGACCCGTTGTTTCCCGCCATCGGGGTCGGAGCCACAGATGCCCCAGCCGCGAGCGCGGCCGACATGGCCGCCTTGAACGGCCCGCTCTTGACCAACGCCTCAGCGAGCGCATCGCCGACGTTGACCGACTTGCCCGCTGCGACGTCGAGCGTGATCGAGGCGTTCTCGTCGAGCGTGATCGTTGCTCCGTCCTTGCTCGTGATCGTGATCCCGCCCGCGTCCGCCAGGAAGATCTGGTGACCGGCCGCGGTCCACAGCACCTTGTCGCCGGGCTCTGTCGCCGGGCGCCCGGCGACGCTCGACACGATCGCCGTGAGGTTGTCGCTGTCGCCTTCGCTCGCGAACAGCAGCGCGTCGCCGCTCGCGGGCTGCCCGGCCAGGCCGTAGGGCTCGAACACGTCAGCCTCGTCGTCGCCGTCGACCGTGCACGTCGGCACAGCGCCCGCGTCCCCGCTCGGGTTGGTCGCCTCGCCGAGCTCGATCATCGACTCGGCGCTGGCCTTGTCGCCGCGCTTGCGCAGGTCGATCAGCCTCACCAAGCCCTTGAGATTCTGGTCTGCCATCACTTGTCCTTCGGTGGCTTGAACAGCAGCTCGAGCTTAGCCGCATTGAAGTCGACCGTGTCCGACACGGTATCGATCTCGGTCACCACCTGGCTGTGCTGGCGCAGCCAATCCTTGTTCGCTCGGTACCCGTTGCTGCCACCGATCCCCCCGCTGTGGACCGTGAAGTCCTCGAGCACCGCGTGAGCGTCGGGCGGGCAGAACTCGAGCAAGGTCTTGTCCGCCCCGTTGGCGTCGCGGGTCAGCGTGACCGCGGAGAGCAGCATCGTGTCGCTGAATCCCTGCACCCGATCGTCGAGCGGATACAGGGTGTTGGGCCAGAACAAGGCCTGCGAGTTGTTCGGGCTCCAGCCGTCGATCTCGATCGTGATCTTGATCGCGTCGGCCCGGCGCTTGCGTACCTCGTACTCGGCCTGCCGGAGCAGCTCGCCCTCAGTCCGCGCCCCCGCCTCGCCGTCGACGATCAGCGGAGAGTACCGAGCCGACTCGTCGTAGGCGGGCGCGCCAAGGTGCTCGAGGCCGCCCCCGCTCTTTCGCTTCTTGCTCTTGCGGCGGACGACGATCGCACTGTGGACGGCTCGCCCGTCCAGCTCGTAGTCCCAGGAGATCACGCGCGGGTGCGGTCGGGAGATCGTGACCGGCGACGTGCGGACGGCGTTGCGCGTGAGCCTGATCGACGCCTTCGCCTGGCGATCGGGAGTGACCGACGCCGCGCCCGAGACCACGATCATGCCCTGGCGCCTGGCTACGCGCTTGATGAAGTCCCACGCGTCCTCGTTCTTCTTGATCCTGATCTTGTCGATCGGGACGTCGGCGATCTCGTTGCCGGTCTCGCCGACGTCGACGACCAGGCCGAACGGTCGCGCCACGCGCTCGATGATCTGTCGCGCACTCAGGTTGCGGAACACCCGGCTCGTCACGCTCTGATCTTCGCCGACCAAGATCGACGACTTGACCAAGCGCTGCGCCGCCGAGAAGCCCGTGATCGACAGCGTGTCTGCGGTCGCGGTGCCGTGGCTGTGGTAGTTCAGAACTTCGCCGACGAGCACGATGCGACCGGCGATCGACACCGCCATGGAGTCACCGATCCGCAGGCTGGTCAGCGGGATGTTGTCGGCGACCTCAACCTGCACCTGGTCCGCGAGCTCGGCGACCGAGAGGCGCAGCGAGAACGACTGCACGCGCTGCAGGTTGTTGCCGGCGAGCTGCACGACCAGACTCGGCAAGCTCACGACAGCCCCGCTTCCATGCTCGGGCCCGTGGTCCGCGGAGCTGTGTTGGCCGCCACCGTTTGCGTGGCCTTCACGAGATCTTGGAGAGCTGCAAGTGTCGCGCTGAGTCCCGTGTCCGGCATCGTGAAAGCGTCGTCGCCGAGGTTGAGTTTGGCCCCCTCCAGCCGATCGAACTCGGCGAGGTCTCGTTCAGCCTGTATGCGCTGCATTTCAAAATCGTCTTGTGTTCCGCTGGCCCGATTGAACAAGCCGGCGCCGAGCTGGCTGAACCCACCGACGACGTCGCCGCCCGTCAGCGTCTCCCAAGCGGCGCCACCTCGGCCGGTTCGTTCCTTCTCGCGTGCCGCGTTGACGACCGCGATCAGACGATTGCGCCGCTCCATGAGCAGCTCCTCGTCGCTCCGCTCGATCGGCTTGAGCGTCGATGCTTGTGCGGCCGCGATCTTCTCGTCGATCAGCTTGCGTTCTTTGCCGCGCGCACTCTTGCGTTGCTCTTGCAGCGCGGCGATCTTCTCCGCCTTTTGGGCCTCGAACTTGGCCTTCTCTTCCGCGGTCGGGTCTCGCTGGAACTTGATGTTCTTTTGCTGCTCCTCGATCTCGTCGAGCTTTTTGTCGTACTTGTCGAGGTTCTGGTGGGCCTCGTCGAGAACGAGATTGAACGCGACGATCCCTGCGGATGCGATCGCAAAGGCTCCTGGTAGCGCGCCGACAAACTTCTGGAGGCCGCCGCCGCGCTTGGCCGCCTTGGTCATCGCCGTCCCCTGCTTGTCGACTGCCGTGGTCAGTGTGTCGGTCGACTTGCTGAGCTTCATGTTGCCCAGCTGCGTGATCGCGCTGATCGTCTGCCACATCGAGTAGGCGCCGACCAAGGCGCCGACCGCCTTCGACATGACGACCGTGCCCACCGCGAGCTTGGCGAGCGTCCTCGCGGTGTTCGGATTCTCCGAGGTCCACTCGCGCAGCCCCGTGATGATCGGCGACACGGCATTGGCCACATCCAACAGCACCGGCACGAGCTCGCTTCCGGCCTGGATCTTGAGCGTCTCCCACTGCCCCTCGAGCAGCGCAGCTTTGTGCGCCGCCGTGTCTGTCATCTTGGCGTAGGCCTTCTCGGTCCCGCCGGCCGCCCGCTCCTGCGCCGCGAGGTTCTTGCGCAAGCCCTCCATGTCCTCGGTGATCGCGGCCACGGCAATGCGAGCCTCGGAGCTTTCGAACAGCTTGGCCAGTGTGTCCTCGTCGAACTTCTCGGACGCGCGAAGCTTGAGCAAGAACTCTTCCCAGCCGCCGGCCGCCTCGATGCCCGCAACAGAGAAGTCGATGCCGAGCCGCTTCGCTTCCTCGCGCGCGCGCTTGGTCGGCTTCGAGATATTGCTGAGCATCTGAATCATGCCGGTCACGGCCTGATTCGCGTCGGGCAGCTTGTTGCTGAGCTGGCCGATCGTGCCGACCGTTTCTTGTAGCGTGAGCCCGGCTGCAGCTGCGCCGGCCGCCACACGGGGCAGCGCTTGCGCGAGATCGCCAACCTCGGCTGACGACGCCTGCGTGACGGCGAACATCGCATCCGCGGTCTGCTTTGCGTCGACGTCCTTGAAGTTGGCCATCGCCTTCGAGATCGCGACGACCGAGTCCTCGACGCTTGCCGAGCCGGCGATCCCGAGCTTGTTCGCCTCCATCAATTGCGCCTGAGCTTCGGCCGCTGTCTCGGCGCCCATGCTCATGACCTTTTGCAGCGCCTCGGCTTGCTTGATCGGCTGGCCGCCGAACTCCCCCACGGCCGCCTTGGCGATTGCGTCGATCTGATCGACCGTCACCGCTTCGGTAATCGTGCCGATCTCGGCGACCTTGTGCTCGTACTCCTTGAACGCGTCGAAGCTGCTGCGGATGCCCTGCTCGACTTTATTGCCGAACCGGTCGAACTCGCCGCCCGCAACCGCGAGGTTCTCGGCGAACTCGAGCTTGCCGAACGGGCCCATCTTGGCCTTCGTCGGGTCAGCGCCCAGCGACTCCTTCGCCGAGCTGCGAGCGGCTCGGGTCCGGCGAGCGTTGATCTCCCGCTGGATCTCGCGCTCTTTCAGCTGCTCGTCGCTGAGCGCTTCGAGGTTCTTCGCCGCGCGTTGCGAAGCGCGGACGCGTTGCTGCCCCGCACGAGCAAGCGCGGTCGCTTGCCGTTGGGCGTTGCGTTCCTCCGTTCGTTGGGCCCGCTCGCTCGCGCGCTGTGCTTGCCGCTGCGCCTTGTCGACACTGGTCGAGCTGTCTCGGCCACTGCCGCCTGCTCGAGCTCCTCGGCCGCCGCCGCGACCAGCAGCTGCGAGGGCGCCCAGCGATCCGCTGTCGAGCCCGGCCAGCGCAGTCTTGGCCCGCCCGAGCGACGCCGCGAATCCGTCGGCAAGCTTGGTCCCCTGCGATAGCCACTTGTGGACGCCCTTGTCTCGCGCCTTGGCTTGGAGGATGACGTTGATCGTGGCCATCTATCGTCGTCGTCCGAGTGCTGCCGCGAGGACAGTTGCGAGGGCGTGAGCGTTGGCGTGGGCTGTGCGTGTGCGCTGTTGCTCCGCCGCGAGGGCCTGGTCCTTGAGCTCGTCGAGAGTCAGGTCGTCGATTTCGTCTTGCTTGAAGCCGAGAACGTGGCGGACAGCCGCGCACCGATTGCGGTGCTCGGCTGGTGTCCCGCTTTTTTTTTCAGGGACTCGAATGCACCCCAGGCGTGTACTGCATCCTCGGGGCGAAGCGTGAGCATCTGCGCGAGCGTGCGATCACTGGCCTTCGCTATCGCAGCGAGGCGCCCCATCCATTCGGTCTCTCGAGCGGCGGTTCCCGTGTGCAGCCGAAGGTGGCCGGCGCGGAGCGGCCCAATCGTCAGGAGCCCGATGCCAGGCGTCCGGCATCGGACGCGACCCACGGAGCCGTCGATCGTGGTGAGCAGCGCCTGCGCGACCTCGATCCACGCGAGTTCAGGCACGCCCGCGAGGTGCTGCTTGCCTCCGCCTTCAAAGTAGATCTCGCGGCACAGGTTGGCCGCGTCGCGCCCGTTGGCCTGCACGCACAACGCAATGCCACCTTCGACGTCGCTCGGATCCATCCGCCACTCGACCGTGTCCAGATCGATCCCCATGGCGCGCGCGAACACGGCGTGCTTGATCCGCTCGTCGAGGTAGTCGACGCAGAGATCGGCCGCCGTGAACCCGCGGATCGTGATCTTGGTCGGGCGCTCGTCTTCGGACTCCTGGATCTCCTCGCCGTCGGGAGCGATGCGCGGGGGGATCGGGACGAGCTCGACCTCGTAGGGAGCCTCGGTGTCGGTGGCCGGCTCCGCGACTCGATCCACCGCGTTGGCGATCGCAAACCAACCGCGGCCGCCGTCCTCGAGCTGATCGAGCGGCAGCAGAAGATCGCCTTCCTCGTCGACCGGGCAGATCGATCGAAACGCGGCGTAAAGCTCTGCTGCATCCGCCACGTGTCAGCTCCCCTTCTTGGTCTGAATGACCTGCTTGCCGTTGTAGGTGACGGCCACATCGCCGGAGCCGCCCGAGAACGAGGGCGGGTCGGTGTTCGCCGCCGCTCGCATCAGCCACTCGTCGCCCGTGTCGGTCTGGATGCGAATGTCCTCTTTGTTGGCGGTGAAGGCACGGACGATGTCCGTCCCCGCCTCGACGGCGCACGTGACCGCGACCTCGGCGGCCGTGCCTTGCCGCGTGAAGCCGACGACTTCTTGTCCGGCCAGCACCGCCGTGTTGGTGTAGCCGCCGAAGTTGACCGACGCGGTGCCGTCCTTCACGAGGATCTTGCGGCTCCCGATCACCATTGCTCGAATGTCGCTAATGAGTCGCGCGGTCATGGCTTACCCCTGCACGCTGAATGCGGTCACGATGTCGATCGCGCCTTTGTTGATGTAGTTGGTTCCCGGGATTGGCGGGCTGGTGTTGATCGTAAGCTCGTTCGCATCCGAGCGCGTGACCTGGAGCTGCTGTTCGTAGTAGGCGGCGTTGTCCGTCCACGCACGCGCTTGGAAGACCTCGAGATTGAGCGAGATCAGAACCTGCTTGATGCCCTCGGGATCGATGACCTTGTCGGCGGTGTCGACGTCGTATTGAACCGCGCCCACGTCGTCGACGAGCGTCTTGCCGATGTAGGGCTGCAGCACGACGAGCTGCAGCTGGCGGATCTCGGCCGCAGTCAGCTTGGTCTCGGCGTCCTGGAAGATCTCCGAGGGCTGACCGAGCCCGTTGTTTTTGTAGAGCGTGACCATCCGCTGCACGCGAGTCTTGCCGTTGACGAAGTGGAACGTGGCGATCCCACTCGCGAGCAACGTCTGCTGATCGGCGGGCTGCAGGTACTCGGTCTCGTCGGGCGCGACCAGGCCCGGAATGTCCAGATCGTAGAGCGTGAGCTTCGGGTTCTCGACGCTCGCTCGCAGGCCTGCGACGCGGCCCGCCCACGTCCACGGATTCGCGGGGACCTTCGGATCGCCGAAGATCGTCACGTGCTTGGTGTCCGAGCCGAGCCCGAGCGTCGCCAGGTTGCCCACCGTGTCACGCCGGCCGATGAACGCGTGGCCGTCGATCTGCCGATCCTTGGTCCAGCGGTCGTCGAGCTCGGTGATCGCGGCCGTCAGGTTGGTCGCGGCGGTGTCGGGCAGGACCCAGTATTTGTAGCGCGTGCCGCTGAGCACCGCGATCGCGGCGGCCAGGTCGGGATCGCCTGCGCCACCCGACATTGCTACCGGCGTGATCGTGACCCCGGGCGTGTTCTGCAACACGCGGAACCGGATCTGGTTGCCGTGAGCTCCGATGCTGCGAGCGGTCAGCGTCTGCACGGCCAGGGCAACGCCGCTGGTCACGTGCAAGTCGGCGTACTCGTTGACCGCGGCGTTGGCAGAAGCTGCGATCGCTTCGTCGTCATCGCCGATGGCGACCGGCACGACGACCGTCTGATCCTCCACCTGCAGGATGATCGGCGTCGCCGTGGTCGCTTCGCCTGCGTAGGTGAGCGTCCCCGTCGCAGCCGTGCCGGCTGGGGCTGCCATCAGCACGAGGGTCACGTCCGCGCTGCGGTAGGCCTGAAAGACCGCAGCGACCTCTTGGTGGGCCTGCGAGCCGCGGCCTGCATAGGTCGCCGCCTCGTCCGCCGAGAACACTCGGGTGGGCGTGTTGACGGCAAGCGAACCCGCGACCGTCTTGATCCCGAACACGAGGATCTTGTTCGCGGTGAACAGCGACGCCGTCCGCAAGTCGCTGATTGTGTAGCGTCCGCCTGGTACCAAGGTCGCCATCAGTCTTCACCTTTCTTCTTGCCGAGCTCTCGCGTTGCCGGCTTGGAGGGCTCGACCTTCACGACCGAACCCTCGTTGATACGACGCTGCCAGTATGACCCAGCCGCGCCCTCGAGCGAGACCGTGTCGCCCTCGGGCGGGAGCACGCGACGGCGCCCTCCGACCGCGGTCGGGTACGGCACCTGGGCCAGTTGCGGCCCCTTGCCGACGTCGGTCATCGCCGGCTTGATCTGGATCTGGATTCGCTTGGGTGTCTTGGCCATCACGTCACCTCGAACTTGACCTCGTCGCCGTTGGGATCGCCTGGGTATTCGTCGGTCCCGTTGATCAGCAGCAGCACGCCGTCACCGGGTCGCGAGCGACCCGCTGCACCGAGCGAGATTTCTTGCAGCCACTGGATGCCCCAGATCGTGTAGGCGGTCTTCTCGTCCTTCTGGAGATACCGCGAGCGGAAGCTGACGGACCCGGCGACCGGCGGCTTGCTGAAGATCTTCTCCGGGTCGGCGTCGCGGAACACGTCGGCGTAGATGAACTTCATTGCCTCGCCGATGAAGTCGAGCGCGTCGGTCGTGCGGTCCGAAAGCACGCCTCGGACGATCACGTACCAAACGAACGTCGGCGTGCACTGGATCGACATGCCGTGGCCGACTCGCGCAGCATCGCCGTCGAGCACCGTCACGATCGAGCGCGGCGCCATGCCGGCATGCCGCAAGATGAACTCTTGGGTCACCGCTCCGCTGTGACCGATCGTCTCGTGGGCCGCGTGGCTTCCCATCCACGCCTGCACCTGATCGACGACGATGTCGCGAGCCTTCCGCAGATTGCTCTGCGGCAGCGGGACGGGCAGCGCTGGCTCGGTGACGGCCATCACCAGCCCCTTTCAAAGTCGGCCGGGAAGATGCGGTCGAGCGCCCTGCCGAGCTCGCGGCTGATCCCGACGTACTCGCGCGCCTTCAGCCGGCCGTCGCGGGACCCGGACTGGTGCACGGCCGCGTAGGGCAGCGGCGACCCGAAGCCGAGCACGTCGCCGTTGCGGTCGTACTCGAGCGAGTCAGCCAGCGCGCCGGTCGAGAACAACAGCTTGTGTTGGGGCCCGCGGGTCTTGGCGTAATCCTCCGACCACGGATCCCAGCGCCGACCCTTGGGGCTGACCTCGTCATCCTCCAAGCGCAGGCGCGTGTCTTCCTCGAGCGCTTCGCCGAACACGTCGAGAGCGCGGTCGGGCCACCAAAGATCCCATCGAGCCTCGAGCAGCTCGAAGTCGACCAGGCCGTCGAGTTGAAGGTCATCCATCAGCACCCACACTTTCCGAGCGTGCCGCCGATTTTGACGACCTTGACGACCGGTCCGCGATACGCCGGCCGCGGCGTGACGATGCCGAGATCGAGCCGCTTGTTCGCAATGTCGTCGAAGTACGCATCGACCTCTTCGACGCCCCGGCGGATGCGGTCCGTCAAGGTCCCATCATCGGCCAGCGCATCGCGAGCGGCGATCTTCGCTGCCGCGTGGCGCAGGTGGGGAGGGATCGTGGTCGGCAGCGCCTGGTAGGCTTGCAGGATCTTGGTGTCCAGCAGCGAGCTCGCGGTCTCGATCGTCGAGTCGATCCGCAGCAAGATCGTCGTCGGAATGTCGAAGGTGAGACCGTCAACCGTGAACTCCGTCAGCGGAGTCGACCACAAGCGCGAGTCGAAATGCATGCGGACGTTGGCCTCGGTACCGCCGTACCAACGGATCACGTCCTCGCGCTCGCAGTAGTTCGGCATGGCGGCTCACTTCGACTTGCGCTTGATCGCGGCCTTGAGCAGCTTGACGATGGGCGCCCGATCCTCGCCGGCCACCTCGGCACCGAGCGCGAGCTTGAGCGCGGCGACGTCGAGCCCCTTGATCGCCGCCTTGATCTCGTCGAGCTCGAGCCCGGTGAGATCCACGGTATTCGAGGGCTCGGGCGCGGAGGCCTTGCCGGCGAGCCTGCCGGCGAGCTGAGCGACCTGCAGCTCGAGTTCCTTGATCGTCCGCTCTTGCTCCCGCTGGCGGTTCATCCGGTAGTGCGATCGAACGCCGGGCAGCTCCTTGATCTCGTGCACGGGTTCGCCCGGCGCCGGCGTGCCGACGTGCAGCACCGGCCGGAATTTGCCCGGCTCGACCTCGATCGGCTCGTTGAAGTACGGCGCTGCGGTGCCGCCCTTGGCCTTGCCGTTGCGATCGAAACCGCCGGTGATGCGGTCGAGCGCGGCGGCCGGTGTCTTCGACCACGTGCCTGGCTTGAAGTGCAGGCGCCCTTTGCCGACACCTGCAGCGAACTCGTAGAGCTGCGTGGTGTTGTTGTAAACGTGAACGTGAGTAGCTGCGCCCATGTCGATCGTGCCTTTGTTTGCGCCCGGGGTGGTGCCCGGGCTTCATTCGCTATCGGGCTGGGGTTGGTGGTGCAGACGGTGGCTCAGACCGTCCAGAGGGTGCCGCCGTCGACGAAGCAGACGGCTCGCGGGTCTCGCATCTGCACGCCGTAGAAGAGCGTCCAGATCTCGATCTCGATCACCCACTGGTTGCCGGCCACTTCCACCGGCGGCTGGACCTGCGCGAAGACGGGGCAGGTCACCTGGATCGAGTCGGCCTCGGGCGCGAGCAGGATCGCGCCCGCGTGGCCGAACGTGTCGGCGCTCCGCAGCGAGTCGTCCATCATGACCTCGTGCCCGCGGTTGTTCCTCTCGATGAACGTCTTCAGCGTGGTGTCGCCACCGCTGGGGTTGAAGAGTTCGTCGGAGAAGTGCTCATCCACGCTCAGCGGGATCAGGGTCTTGGTCGGCTTGATCGCACGCTCGCGGTTGGACGCGTCCGTATACATGAGCCGCTTCGCCTGGGTCCACTCGTCGTAGATGACGTCGGCGTTGGCGGTCGCCCAGTCGATGGTCGAGACCATCCGCTTGATGCCGGGGTAGTTGGTGATCCCGAGCTTGCCGGCCGCCGGGATGCCGCGGAGGATCGCCTCGTTGAAGTCGAGCATGTGCTGCTCGCGAAGCGTGTCGCCCTTGTCCTTCATCTTGTTCCAGCCAGCCATGGCGGCCTGCGCCATTTCGTGGAACCCGAGCTGGATCTTGTGGGCGATCTTGCCGGGCTTCGCCTCGTGCATCCGCACGGCGAGGTCGAGCGCTCGCTCGGGGCTCTGGTCGAGCGCCGTCAAGCCGTAGTTTTGCGACGGGTTGCGGACCGCAGTCTCGCCCCACTCGAGCCGCGTGGCGCCGATACCCACGCCACCGTCGGTGATCGTGATGATCTCGCCGTTGGCCCAAGGGGTCTCGGCGGCTTGACGCCGGTAGAAGCCCTCGATGAAGGCCGTCGTCGCGCAGCGAGACAGCGACGCGATCTGGCCCGAGTCGAATCCGAGCTTGCGGGCGATCTCGGTGTCGCCCCACTTCTGGGCGGCGAGCTGAGCGGCCTTGTCCAGCACCGGAACAAGGGTCTCCTCGTCGTGGCGGTTCGCCGGGTCCTTGAAGTCGTAGAGGGGCTTCCGGTTGGGCTTGTCGAAGGGCATCGTTCTGATCCTGTGGTTGTGGAGGTTGGATGCGTGCGGTCAGGCTCAGGCCGCGGGGTTGCTGATGATCACCATCGCGATGATCTGGCCGTCATCGTCGGTCCAGCTGAGGCCCGACCAACGGACGTTGCTGGCCGCGACCGCGTCGCCGCTGTCTGCATCGAGACGAGCCGCGCCCGCCTCTTCGTCGCCCGTCGCGACGACGCGGACGTACACCGCCGCGTTGACGTTGGTGACCTCTTGCTCGCAGATCACGGGGATCTCACCGTGCCCCTGCACGGTGACCATCGCTCCCGGATCCCAGCCGTCGACGGAGTCCTCGTCGCCGTCGCTGGTCTCCATGTCGGGGCCCTCCTGCGTGACGCCGAAGATCGCGGCCGCGGTGTCGCCCGTCGTCAGACGGCGGAGCCACTCGGGCTTGGTGTTGTGCAACGCCACGAACAGACCGGGCCGCAGCCGGGCACCGCTCGACTCGGTCTCGTCGTCTTCCGTGAGCGTGGCCGTGCCGGGGGCCGTCAAGCTCCCCAGCGTGAAAGTCGTCTCGGGCGTACGCGAGTCGAGGCGCAAGACCGCACCATCGACGATGGCCTCCGCCTGCTCGAGCGCGGTCGGCAGCGAGTCGTGCTTGGCCTTGAGCGCTGCCGCGGCACCAGCAAGAGAGCTGCCGGTCAGGCTCACCGACACCTCGACGCCGCCGATCGTGTAGCTGTAGGTCCCGTCGACATAGGTGCCACCGACCGTGAGCGTCTTGATCGTGTTGTTGCCGGGCCACAGCCGCGAGCGCGTGGGGTTGCTGGAGACCCGCTGGCCGCGAGTCGGATTGATCTGGTAGCGAAGCGTGGTCGTCATCGGTCAGTCCTCTGTCTTGCCGGGAAGTCGTGGAACAGCGGGCTCAGTTGCCGGGGGTTCCGGTATTGCCGTGGAAGCCCCCGGTCTTGATCGTGGCCGGGGCCGAGAAGCGGCTGTCGGAGTTCGTCGTCGTGGCCTTGGCCCGAACCGCAGCATGGCGCTTGGTCGAGCCGTAGAGCGACTCCACGAACGCGTCGTAGGTCGGCGGAGGCTTCTCGTCAGTCCCGCGCGCCTTGTCGAGATCGACCTTCGCCAGCGGATCGAGATCGAGGATCGCCGCCTCGCGCATCTTCGTCATCGTGGCGGGGCGCTTGCCGTCCGCCCACGACTTCACGAGCTGCGGGCACAGCGGGGCAATCTCGTTCTCCAGGTCGACCGTCGCGCGGGCGATCGCATCGGCCTCGAGCTTCTCGACCGTGCGCCGCAGCCCGGCGAGCTCGCCGTTGGTCGCTGCGAGATCGGTATCGCGCTGGGCAGCGTCGGTGCTGAGCTTCTGCTCGCGAGCGCGGAGCTTCGCGGCCGCGTCCTTGCTGACCAGCAGCTTGACGCCGTCCAGCTCCATGATCTCGCCACCGCCCAGGTGCTGAGTGACCATCGCCGGATCGAGGCCGAGCACTTCGGCGATCTTGGCGTAGGCGCCCGCGGGCTCGATCTCTCCGTTGAGGAGAGCCTTGATCGCGTCGAGCAAACCCGTCGCGGCCTCGGGGTCGAGCTGGTCTTTCTTCGACGGGATCGCGCCCTCGGGCTGATCGGTCTTCGGCTTCGGGGTGTTCGCGTTCGCGTTGTTGGTCGTCATGACGTCGTCCTTGCTGGCCTCGAAAACAAAAGCGCCGTCGATCAGCACGCGAGCCTTGGCGCCCGCGCGAGCTTCATCGACGAGAGATTGGTGGTTGACCTGAATGTCGGTCTGCCGAAACGTGTAGCGGATGCCCTGCGCATCGACGCCAGGATCGCGCACCGCGATCGTGGTGTAGCCGGTCGACAGCTGCACCTTGCCGTCACGCATCTTGCGGATCACCGCAATGTCGCCGACGCAGATCTGCACCTTGACGAAGCGCAAGCCGTCTTCGTCGGGCGGCAGCAGCTCCGCACCCGTGCCGAGCATGCCCCTGGCGTACTCGCGCCAGTTATCCGCCGTCACGAGCACCGGCGGGTGGTCGTCGGTGAACGTCGCGAAGTCGAAGCTCTTGAGGCTTTTCTCGACTTCGTCCTCGCTCCGGTACTCGTACCAGGTGCTCTTGCCGTCGCCGTAGAGCTGCGAGCCCGTGCGCGCGGCGTAGCCCGTGACGATCAGCCGGCCGTCGGTCGTGACCTTGTCGGCGAATCCGTCAGCGCGTAGCCGCTCCGCAATCGCGTTGATCTGCGCCGCGTCGACCTTGGCACCGTCGGCTTGCGATCCGAGCTCGTCGGCGATGGCGAGCGCCCGATCCACCGCGACGCGATCCTCGGACCCCAGCGCGAAGTCCATCGTGCAGGTGCGGTAGACCCGTTCGCCTGCGTCGGCATGCGGGGCTACCCCCATCGAAGTCAGCAGCGCCATCGCGCCCGCGATCGCCTTGTCGGTCCAGCCTCGAGCTTCCCGCTTGATCGGCGGCAGAGCAGCGACGCCGCGAAGCGCCAGCGTGATGCTGTCGGCGGTCGGCAGCTCGCCATCGTCACCCTGGCCGGGCTCGCCTTGGCCGGGCTCCGCGGCCGGAGCTTGGCCGGGATCGGCGGGCGGTGGCTCGGCAGCCTGGCCGGGATCGGCCGCGCCCTCGCTGCCGGTCACCGCAGGATCAGCTACCGCGGCGTCGGTTGCTGCGGCGCTTTGCGTGCTGGCTTGGGTCATCCGAACCTCGTGATGGGCTTTCCATCAACCGGCCGCTCGTCGCTGGTCGGCGCGGGCTTTGGCGCGGCCTTGGGCTTCGCCTGCTCGCTCGACTTTTTCGACTGGTCCACGCCAATGTGGTACCCGCTCGCGCGCGTGCTTGTCTTGCACACGCGCGAGCGGCTGTGTCATTTTTTGTGATCAAATAGCCAATCTCTCGCGCCTACCATGCGGCTGGCACAAAAAGACCGATTGGCGATTCTTCGACCAAATCCTGCAATGCCACCGACGCGTGCTTGCTCAGAGCGGCCACGCGAGCCACAAACACCGCGCCGAACCTGCCGATCGTGACGCATCCACGAGCAGCAGCAGCGGCCATGCGTGCCTCGACTTGCTCCGCTGCATGGCGTTCGTCTGCTGCTCGAATCCAGGCGACGAGCTCATCGGCTGCGCGCAGCGGCGAGACTGTCGGTGTCCCGAGTTGACCGATGCCCGGGGCCGTTGTGCCGGCTAGGCCGATCGCAGACGGCAACGCTGACCCGCGAGCGCGCAGCCGCAGCACCGTCTCATTGCTGCTTGGCCAGACCGAAACCTGCTTTCGAACGCCCGCCGGCACGACGTCGAGCACGCGCCGCGCGGTGAACGGGTCGTCTATCCGTCGGTCGATCGGAAACGCAAGGTCGAACAGGGCCGGGCCTTCGAGCAACAGGTCAGCTTGCGTCGATGCCGTGGCAGCCGACCACCTGTCGATCAGGCGCTTCGACGGCCTACGTTTCCCGTTCTCGATCTTCCACACGTAGGCATGGTGCACATCGAGCGCGAGCGCGAGCTCAGCCTGAGTCAGCCCGGCGCGCTTCCGTTCGCGTCGCAGTCGCTCGCCAATGGTCACCGCTGGATCTCCTGCAACGCGCCCAGCTCCACCACCACTCCGCGCTCGAGCAGCAGCGGGCGCACTTGCTGCCACACCGTCTCGTGCCCCTTGGCCATCGCCGCCTGACCCTTCGACAGCTCCACGAGCGGCTTGGTCAGCTCGAGCACGCGATCGCACGGCTTGCCCTTGGCGTTGGCGGCGAGCCACTTTCGCAGCGCCCGCGCGACCGCAACGCCCTCGATTACCCACGGCCCGGGACGCATGAGCCAGTCGGTCGCTACCAGCTCGCTCGCGGCCGACCATTCGAGCCGGCCGACCAGGTCGTCGGTGTGCAGCACGTTCTCCATCAAGCTGGCCAGGGTCGTCTTGCCGACCCGCGGACCGCCGATGATGCAGACGCGATCGCCCTTCGTCACCGCTTGAACTCCCGCAACGTGCCTGACTGCACCGGCCCAACCGTCGTCACCGTGTAGCTGTCCAGCGATTCGACTTGAGCCCGCCGCAGCGCCTGCTCCATCGCCATGGTCTGCACTCGCTCGACCAGCCAAGCCACCGCCTTGTCGCGGTCCATCGGTACCCACGGCCGATCGTGCACGATCGCGTGCAGCTCACTCGGCGCGAGCCCGCCACGCTCGGCCAACCGCTCCAAGGTCTGCGAATGATTCGCCAGCGCCTGCGCGCGGTGGGGCTCGACGAACGACCAGGGCACGGACTCCGGGCAGCCCCCAAGCACGCGGCCCCTGTTGTCGCGCGGAGCGATGATCGGAAACTGGCGCTCGCTGATCGTCAACGCTGGCCTCGCATGTTGAGCTGCAGGTGCTCGATGCCGACCGGAGCGGCCCGAGGCGCCAGCTCGACGCCGCGGCACACGGCCGACTTAAGCTCGCGGATGTTGCCCATCCACGGGTAGGCCAGCATCGTTGCGATCGCGGCTTCGGTGAACGCAGGCTCGGCCGCTTCGTAGCCGCGCTCGCTGGTGTAGCTCTCGTAGATGCCCTGCGCGATCGTGATGACGTCGGCCTCTCGATCGCGCAGCGGTGGGATCTCGATCTCGACCTCGGCCAGCCGGTAGTACAGATCCGGCCGCAGCCAGTCCATGGAGCGCGACGTTGCCGAGACGATGCGGGCTTCGTGCTCGGTCGCCAGGATGCGGAGCAGCGCGGATTGAACGTCCCGCGGGCAGTCGCCGACTTCATCCAAGAACAGCGTGCCGCCGGCCGCCGCGGTCAGAGCCTCGCGCAGTCGCTTCGCAGCCTCGCGCGGTTCGTAGTCGAGCTCGGCGCAGTTGAGCGCGACGAATGGCCCGGAGACGTGGAGCCCCCGAGCGATGCCCTCTTTGCCGGTGCCGGTCTCGCCCAGCAGCAGCACCGAGAGCGTGGTGTCGCGGATGCGCTCGAGCACCGCGAAGATCTCCCGCATCGCATCGCTCGCGCCCCACACGTCGCCAAACTTGGTGGACTCGGACAGGCCGATATCGTCGAGCCGCTGATCCACGGCTTGCTCGATCTGCTCGGGCGACTTGCCCATGAGCGCCTGAGTCACCTGCGAGAGATAGAACTTCCACCGACCACCAACCTGGTGCCCGCGGACGATGCCTTGCTTGGCGTACTTGATCAGCGTGCTCCCGGTGATCCCGAACGCCTTGGCCGCCTGCGCGGCGCTGATCAGATCCTCGCCTTCGGGGTTGTCGAGCCCGGACGCCTGCGCCTTCTCGCGGGCTTGCTGCTCGCGCGTGGCCTTGGCTTCGAGGAACGCGTCGATATCCGGGTAGTCCTCGCGCAGCGTGGGGTCGCCGAGGATCACCTCGAGCGGTACGCCGGTCTTCGTCGCATCGGAAGCGCGCGCGTCCGCGTTGGCCCTGCGCTGCTCGGCCCGCTCTTTTCCGGTCGCCTGCTGGATCGCGTCCTGAACCACGATGAATTGCGAGGGCACGACGAGCAGCTCGCCCGCCAGCTTGGCCTTGTAGCGCTGAGCCGCGAGCGCGATCTCGGACGCGCGGGTGATCGCGGGCACGATCATCTGCTCCGCCCAGCCGCTGACAAGATCGTAGTAGGCGTCGATTGGCGCGGAGTTGAGCCCGAGGTTGCCCTCGGCCTCCATGAGCAGCAGCTCTTTCGGAACGCCTGAGCTCGCCGCTGCACGCAGGGCCTTGCGCTCGACGAGTTTGTCGAGCCCGGTGATCTGGCGGGAAGCTTCGCCGAGCGCGTCCGCCTTGTCGGTCACGAGCAGACCGTGCGAGCTCAGGCCTTCCAGGGCTTGCTCGATCCGAGCCGCGACGGCTGCTGCCTCGACGCTGTCTGGGTTCGCCGCTGCTTTCGCCCAGCCTTCGAGCTGCAGGTGCAAGATCGACAACGTGCGGACGATCGCCGACACGTCGCACTCGATCTTCGTCCACTCGTTGAAGGACTGGTAGATGCTCTCGAGCCAGCTCGGCGGCCATCCGCTGATCGACGGGATCACGATGCCGTCGGGCGTGTCGGTGACGACCATGATCGTGAGTCGCGAGCGATGGATGAGCCGGCGAGCTCCCACGCGGACGGTCTCGAACCACTCGGCGGTCTTCCAGTCGTAGCCGTGTTGCGGCCGCAGGCTGTAGGAGGTGTGGATGCGGACGCCCTTGTACGCGCGGACGTTGACGAGCTCGAGCGGCTCGCCGTCGCGATCGCAATCGTCGACCACGTGCTCGATGATTCCCGCGCCGAAAACGAACGCCCACGTCGCAGCCATGCGGCACGCGATCTTGTACTTGAGGTCGTCGAGCTTGCTGATCGTGGGGGCCCAGTCGAAGTCGCGCACGTCGGTGTGCGTGTACTTGTGGGCTGGCTTCGTCATCAGGCTGGCGAAGCGGCCGATCATCTGCCGCGCGACGCCGTTGCTGAGATACCAAGCATAGGCCGCTTCGCCGAACAGCCAGCCGGGCATGCCGGGCGTGAACTCGCCGCGCAGGATCGCAGCAATGTCGCCGATCTTCTGCGTGGTCTTGGTGCCGTCGGTGCGTGCGGTGGCCTTGGCCGCGGGCTTGCTGTCGCCGCGCTTGCTGACCTTCGCTGCTGGCCGCTTCGCGCTCACCCTCGCTCCCCTTGCCCCCGACTTCGCTACCGACTTCACACCCGATTTCGCACCGCTCGCTCGGCTCTTGGCTGCTTTGGTCATTTCATCGCCTCGTCGGGAACAGTGACCTTTTCACGCGTCGAACAGACGAAAGCTGCACGACCTGACCGTCAGTATCAATGCTGTGCTCGAAGTGGGCAAGCGCGTAGGCACCGTCGGCGTGCCGCTGCTGGCCGCGATCGGTCCTGCGTTGCGGTGCGTCGATGCCCTTGCCATTGCCCTTGCGCTTGAGCGAGGTCAGGTCGTCGGCGAGCTCTTTGCTGTGCCGCGGAAGCGCGAGGGTCCCGTGCTCGAGCCGAGTGCGGAGCCGAGTAAATGCGGTGTCGGGTAGCCGCATGGTCACCGCCATCTTCCCGCGGGTCATGTCCTTCGCCCGCTCGGCACACTGCGAGCCGTTGCCGTTGCCGTCGCCCGAGCCGCTGCGCAGGCGAGTCAGGATCGGCCAACAGTAGTCGGCGATCTGGGACTGGATCGTGAACGGGACGCGATCGCACTCGATCACCAGCCGGACCGCGCGACGGTTGGCCGAGTCGTTCGTGCCGATGACCTTGTAGCTGATATCGCCCGAGCGGCCGTAGTCGTCGCCGACGTGAATGTCGTGGCCGAGCGCGTTGATGCGCTTGAGGGTCGATGCGAGGTGCGCGTCGAGCCAGCCACGCACCATCCGCTCGCGCTCTTCGGGCGAAGCGGTCTCCTGCACGCTCTCGGTGGGCAGCGGCCAAGGCTTGTCCGAGCTCTCGACCAGGTCGCCGTTGATCCACATGCGGGGTTCATCGCCGCCGCAGATCTCGACGATCGGGCATTCGGCGGGCGACAGCGTCTGCGCAGCGACGACGAGCTGGCGGCCGATCAGCTGATTGCTCGCGCCCGCGACGATACCCAGGCACTCCTCGTCGAAGCCATCGCCGTACTCGTTTCGCAGTTCCTCTACCCACGCGTCCTCGAGCTCCTGCGTCCACCGGACCTGTGGGCGCGCAAGCCTGCACATGCGGCGATAGACGCCCTGCCGAAGCGCGTCATGCAGGAACACGCTATGCAGCGACGCCATCCGCTTGCCGTCCGCAATGCTCGCCTTGACGCGCTGGACGTACTTGTAGAAGGCGCTATCCGATCCGTAGTGCGTCGAAATGATCGCACGCTGCCCACCCCAGAACTTGAGAGCGCCCGTGGCCTTGATCCACGCGTCGAGGTCGTTTTGCGCCGCTTCGTCGAGGATCGCTAGGCACCGCTTCTTGCCTCGCATACGGGCAGGTCGGCTTGGCAGCGCGTAGATAGCGAACCCGCTCGGGAACCGAATGCGGAAGGTCTGGATGGCTACGGGATCGTCGTCGTCGATCCAATCGAATTCTTCGACTTCCGGGCAGCGCTCGAGGATCGGCGAGAACTTCTCGATGATCCACCGCATGCACTCGTTGATGAAGTCGCGAGCATCATCCTGCCCCGTCGACATGTAGTAGACGTCGAGCCCGCCCTGGTTCCTCGGCAGCGATGCGACGATCACCGCTCCGCAGGCGGTGCCCCACGTGAATCCGATCTGGCGGCTCTTTTCAGCGACGACGGTGAAGTTTTTCTTCTTGGCGACTAGCCAGCCGTAGCAGCCGTAGCGATCGCATTTGCCATCCGCCACCAACCGCTTTTCGAGATTAGCGATCTGATCTTCGGTCTTCGCGAGCCACCGGGTATCGTGCCCCTCGAGCTGAGCAGCGAGCTCTCGCTGCTCAGCGATAGCCAGCTCACGCTCCTCTTTGCTCAGTCCCATCGGCCCCGGAGGCGCGACGCTGGCTGACCTGCAGACCGGGCAGACGCTGTTGACGATCAGCTCATCGACCCACTCGCGCTGATACTGCAGCAGCACGAACTCGTCGTCGTCGCTGCGTTCGGTCCCGTCCACGTGGACAAGGTAGCAGCCGAGATCGCCCGCTGTCGAACGTGTTAGTCTGCGCGCATGCAGGTCATCCTCACTCCTACGGCTGTCGCCAACATGTTCGGGCCCGGGCTCCACGGGTTCAAAGGCACGACGGACACTCCACCCACGCAGCTCAGCCCTGAGTGGTGCAACTCGGTTCAGATGGAGCTCGTCAACATCGTGCTGAGCCAGGGCGGGACGTTGGACGGGCTGGTATTCGACCAGGTCGCCACGGCGCTGAATAGCTGGCAGTGGTCGGGAACGCCGACGCTTCTCGACGGCGCGCAGTTGTTTGTGAGCGACAACGCGACGGTGGAGTTTGAGTCCGGGAGCTCGCTGATCATGGCGAACGGGTCCGAGGCGGACTTCAACGGGACCACGGAATTCAACGGTCCGGTGTCGACGTCGGCGACGGTCACGTTCACCTTCAACGGAGCAGCGGTGTTCAAGAATACCGCGACATTCGATAACACGGCCACGTTCAATAAACCTGCGGCGTTCAACGACACAGCGGAGCACAAGGCCGACGTTTCGATCACCACCGGAGCGAAATTGACAACCGGAGTAGTCAAGCTCTCGCCGGCCGTTGCCCCGGCGAGCGAGCGTGAACTCGTAGCCGATAGCAACGGAAATCTGGTCTATCGGCCGACGGACGACCCTGCGCTGAACTATGTGCACCACAGCACAAACGGGTGGACCTACGCGACAGGAGAGCAAGAGGCCGAGACCGCGCTTCAAGCTACCAATCTTGCGCTGGTCACTAGTGTTCGCTGTTTGCCGCAGTCTAGCGAGGTGCTCGTCATCGCGGAGGGATGGGGGCAGGTCAACACCGGCGGCGGAGACAACGTGGTCTTACAGCTACAATACGACGACGGATCCGGAACATATAGCGACCAGGGGAACCCCGTCACGGTATTTTGGAACGACAACTCTGACGCAGCGAAGTGGTCGTTCTTTCGCATCGCCAGGCGACTGACTCCAGGCGTGTCCGTGGGCCGACTCTATCGATTGAAGTGTGATCCAAACGCCGCTGCTACGTGCAAGATTCGTGAATCCACCATCCGCGTAGTCAACCCGCAGAGGTAAACAAAAAGCGACCAAGCTTCGCCTGGTCGCTTTCGTCTGGTCGTTATCCGGGGCTAGAACGGGGGTGCGTAGCTAAGCTGGACAGCTACGCCTTCAATGACCCCGAAGCACATGCCGGAGCCCGACCGGTTGTAGTCCCACAGCCCCTCGAACCAGCACGATTGCGCTGGCGACGTGAGGACCAACTCGGACTCGGGGCGGCCGATCAGCTTGACCGTGCCGAGGAACACTGCGCACATGTGGCCGTCGGTCCCTGCAATCCGCCAGCACTGATCGCCAGCGATCTTGGTGCGCGTCGACACCAGCACGCCAGCTGCCACTGCATCATCGATCTGGACATTCGTGATGGCTGCCGCCCAAGCATCCCAGCCGCCAGGCTGAATCGCCCAGCATTGGCCATATTGGTCGCAGTCGACGAGCATGCTGTCGTAATCGCCACGAAAGTCCTCATCGTCGGCGTCACAAGCGGGCATGGAGAGACAAAGGAGGATGGTTGTTAGAATTGCGTTACGCATGGTGGTCACTGAATCCCGTCATCGAGGAATGGCGGACTCCTTTCAGCAATCGTAGGGGTTGCCCGCGGGGTGAAGGGTCGGGATGGCGCACGACGGCGAGCCGTAGAACGCGTCGTCTCCATTCGCCGCGCGGCCCCACCAAGGCGTGCCACCGTCGACGACGTAGATGCCATCGTAGTTGTGGTAGGTGCTCGCCAGCCCTCCGCGGCACGCCGTCTCCGGCCAGTACGGATCGACCGGCACGTTGTACTTCGCGCCCGCGCAGTACGGCTCGACCTTCGTGTACCAGCCGTCGCTCCCGCCGAAGCACACCACGTGCGTCGCCGAATCGTGGAAGCACATCGCGTCGGTGAAGGTCTCCGGCGAGCGCCCGTAGTCGCAGCTCCAATACCAGCCGTCGTCGGTCTCGACGTATTCGCCGCTCTCGACCTTGGCGGCCAGCGAGCACGCGCTCACGACGGGGATCCGAAAGTCGGTCCCCTCGTCCGTCCGCGCGTAGCAGCGATCGGTCCCGCCGTTGGTCATGCAGCCCACGCTCGACCAGCTGATCGGCGAGATACTGCGCAATTCGGTGTTGGTGGTGTCGAGCTCGGGATCGCAGCCGGCGATCACGAGCAAGGCGGCAAGAGCCGCGGTGATGGTCAGTCGTTGTCCGGTCATGCGCCTCCGGACACCGCGTGCCCCGACGACATTCCCCACCCGCAGGCCGGGGTGCTGGTCACGCGTAACCCAACGCGCTAAAGTGCGCTCATCTACCAAATCGATGTTTTGAGCCTTCATTCGTCGTTCCCTGGTGGTCTTGAGCCGGTCTGCGCCAACAGGCCGGCTCGTTTGTGCGCACGATAACACCCCGGTGTGTCAGATCGCCACGCTCCGACCGCCGCGTGCGCAGTTGTCTCAACTTGCCCGCGCGGTGGTCTTTAGGTCATTCGTTCGGCGTTCCGATCGGTCGATAGGCGGCCGATCGGAACGTCGACGCGACGCACGAAAACTCACGCTAGTGGGCGCTCGCGCTTGGCTCGATGCTGCCGAGCGCTCGGCTCGGCTCGGCACCACCGCCGGGTCGGCGACCCATTCACGGCGCGCCGGCCGTTGCCGCGTTCACGGTCACGGCCAGATCACCCAGGCGTACAGCCCGAGCGCAAACATGACGTAGACGAGCATGTTGTCCGCGACCGCGGCCACTTCGGGACCCAGCGACCGCCTTGTCCACCATGTGTATCCGGCGGCGAGCGGGAGCGATGCCGCGAGCGCCATGCCCAGCCATTGCTGATCGAGAGCGTTGAAGTAGGCGTTCGCACCAGCCTCGACGACCAACAGCAAGGCGGCGACGATCGCCCAGCCACGTGACCACGACCAATCTACAGGCCGAGTGGGCATGAGTACTCCTCGAATTCCTTGACGACCTTGGGCACACACGCGCACGCCATCTTGACCCCACCCCACACGCAGCCGAACGGGCTGACGAGGGCACACGCCACGCCGCCCTTCACCGCATAAAAGGCGCACTTCTTCCACGTGTGATTCGGTTTGGCACCTTTATCCTTGCCCTTCTTTTCCCATGGTGCGGCCGGGTCATCGAGGTAATCGAGCAGCGCTTCGTAGCGATCAGCGAGCACGGCGTCGTCGAGATCACCCTCGCGGGTGACTTCATCGGTGATCGGGTCGACGCTGACCAGCGAGTAGCCGTCCGCGTAGTCGGTCGCGAGCCACGTCACCCCGCGAGCGTCGACCCAGATCGAGAGCGAGGCGATGGCCTCGCCGGCTTCATCGAAGGCGACCACGACCGCATCGTCGTCGCTGACCGTGACGTCCACGTGGTCGAGCTGGTCGGCGAAGTCCGGCGCATCGATCTCGTGCGGCGAGCTTGGCGGTGGGCTGAGTAGGAGAGCGAGAAGGATCGATTGGTTGATCATCACGACAAGCCTGCGCAGGCCAGCGGGCCAGTCACGCGCTCGCCGTCGCGCCCGCTGAGACTGTTCGCTGTTCTCGCTCGGCCCGCCGCTCAGCAAGCGGCCGCGCCCAGCCAAGGCGGCGCAGCTCCGGGCAGCGGGATCTCGTCGAGCCACGCGGGCGGCTGGATGCTGCGGACCGAGCCGAGCCGCGCGGCGGGCAGAGGCTCCCAATGGTGGGAGCCGCCTTTTTCGTGCTCGCGCGCTCGAGACTGATCCCGATCGGCGCGCGGGTCGGCGAGACTGAACAGCAATCTGGCACCCTGGCTGCGCTTGCCCGCACGGCCACGGTCCCCGGATGCACACACGCATAACCTCACTCCTGACCGCCCTGGCGCTGACCTTCGCCTGCACCGACGCCGGGCCAGCCCAGCACCACCCGAACGACGCGAGCGAGACCAGCACGGCCGAGCCCGGCAAGCCCGAGCCCGACACGCAGCAGCTGCTCGACCCTCACCAGCTCGAGCCCGCGCCCTGGCCCAACGAGCTGCACTCCGTCGTCATGCAACTGGACGACGACGGGATCGTGGTGCTCGACGCTCTCGATCACGACGGACTGCTCGTCGCTCGCGTGGAGCTCGACCCCGTCGACGGCTCACCAACCGTGGTCGCGGTCAATGCCACCTTCGCCGACGCGCGGAGTTGGGCGCTCGTCGATCTCGAAAACGTCGCGGTGGTCAGCACGAGCACCGACCCCAGCGAGGAAGCCACGCAGCTGGAGATCGCCAGCCGGATCGAGCTGATCATCGCCACGCTCGGAGAGCAGGACGTCAGCCCGCCCAACCGTCCGCAGCCCGGGCCGTGGTTCGACTGCGCGCTGCGGGTGCTCGTCGCCGTGTTCTCGTGCTTGCCAACAAATCCGGGCTGGGGGGTCACCTGCCCCAAGGCGGTCGTCGACACCGTCTGCACCTGCCACGCTGCGGCGCAGGCCAAGAAAAAGAAAAAGAAGCCGGCCCCCGCGGTCTGCGGCTGACGCCAGCCTCGCCGGGTCGGACCTTCTCGAGCGTCGATCGTCCGGCCCGGCTGCGCGGCTTGCTTCCGCCGCGATCGCTGGCGTCCGCGCGCTACCGGGCCAGACCGAGACCATGGGTACGCTCGACATGAAGACGCTGCTTGGCCTGCACACCCTGACCCTGCTCGCGGTCGTGGTGACGTGCTCGACCGCCGACTACCTCGCGCTCGGGCTGCTCGGCTTCGCTGGCGGCTTGCGGTTGGCCTGGCGGATGACCTGACCTCGACGGACCGACGGCCGGGGTCACGATCCCGCCATGGTCCGATCAGCAGCCGAGACCGCCGCGTGGAGCGTCCTGATCACGGTCGCGCTCGGCAGCGTCGTGATCATGCTGTGGTCGCTGCTCGCTGGGTGACGATCTCACCAGCCGCCGCGAAGCTCCGACGGCGCTCGCGCTCGCGGGCCACGGCTTCGAGCTCCGCGTCCTCTTCTGGGCTGGTCAGGCCGAATCGCTGTCGAATGTCCAGCAGCCCGAGCTCGGCCGGGTCCGCGAGTAGTTCGTAGGGGTCGCGCATGCTGGACCAGTCGGAGCTCGAGGCCGATCGATTGGTCCGGCACGCTGGCGCTTGCTCACGCGCCAAGCTGGTCCGCGAGCAGCTGCGCCATCGCGATCGCCTCAGCCTCGAGCGCGCCGTCGTCGAGCCCGAGCCCCGCCGCCGTGAGCAGCAGCGAGACCGCTCGCTTCGCCTGCGCCGTCGAGAGACGGATCGGCTTATCAGCGAGCTCGGTCAGCCGCCACCGCGTGGGCCAGCTGGTGTCGCCTATCACGTCGCCGCTTGACCGCAGCCGGTCGAGCGCGACGTAGACACGCCGAATGTCGCGGCGCTTGTCATCGGGGGACCCCAGGGCAGCCGCGATCTCGTGCGCGGAGCTGCTCGGGTGCGTCTCCAGATGCTCGCGCACCATCGCGTCGAGCTGCTCGCGGGTGATCATTCGGGGTGCCAGGAGTAGGTCGTCGAGCCGTCGGGAAGTTCGACCGAGAGCAGCGCGCTAAGCTGGGTCTGAATCCCGATCAGCTTCTCGACCCACCACACGACCATCGCTTCGACCGAGTCCATGATTGGGCAGTTGACGGCGAGCGACCGCATGCTGTCGCGCAGCTGCTCGGCTTCATGGTATTAGCTCCCATCAAAACCACTCCTGATCGTCGGGCTGCTCGAAGCCCGGGACGTCGAGGCCGAGATCATCCGAGAGAGCGCGCATCAGCTCGAGCGTCGCCCGCTCGCCTTTCCGGAGGCTCTACTCGCCGGCACGCTCCACGGGATGGACCGCTACTTGTTCCAGCTCCACGCCGCGGGGACCGTGATCGAGGTCGACCTGCCCGAAGGCGAGCACCTGCGCGAGTACGAACCCGAGGAATACTGACGGCGCTTGGCCGTTTGCCCGGCATGAAGCGCTGAGCTCGAACACAGCGGCACGCCGCACGCGAAGCGACCCGCGGGAAACGGGCGCCACCAGCCGGGAGGTCTTTCGGGTGAGAAGAGACTGAGCCGGAGCCCCGAACGCAGCGAAAGCCGAGCGACGGGGCTTCGGCATTGTGAACGATCAGCCGACTTGGAGCTTTGTGATCCGCCGCGAGAACGGTGAAGCCATCACCACTCGACAGGGCCTGTTGTGCTGGCACGCGAGCGGGCAGACGCGAGCAGAGGCGAAGGCGAAGGCGAAGAAATCCGCAGCCCAGGCGGCCGGCGTCAACGTCGATGCAGTGACGGTGTCGGGCTGGCTGGCCGAGAACTACGCGGCGATGGAGGTCGACAACGCCAGCGAGTAGTCGACCGCTGCTCCGAAGCTCCGCCCCGGACCGCGTCGCGCAAGCGATGGGCGGCGGGGCTTCGGCCGTATGGATAGCAAGGTTCTCGCCAACCTCTCGACCGCGCTCGTCTACATGATCGCCAAGATCGATCTCGGCGAGCGCATCACGATCGAACGACTCGAGCGATCGGTGACCTGGGACTCCAGCGCCCACGCGTTCCCTCGCCGCGTCCGAAGCATGGTCCAGTCGCCCGACGATCGCGAAGGCTTCGCGCGTCGGGTGCTACCGTTGACGGGGCCGGTCGCCGAGCTCGCCGGCGGTGTGCTGTGGCTGCGACCGAGCGAGGACTTGGTCGTCGTGCGCGATTCCGAGGTCAAGCTCGAGCTGCAGTGGAACACGCCCGGCGGCGGGGTGATCAGCTGGACCCGCCGCGTCCCGTTTCTCGACGTCAGCCCGACGTCGCTCTACCTCGCGCTCGACCAGCTCGGCACGGAGCTGTCGGCCGCTCGCGATCACAACGTGGTGATGGTGTGATGGGAATGGGCGTCGCGCTCGCCGGGTCTGCACACTCGTGAAGCTGCTCGAACTAGGCGAGGCGATGCTGGTCGACTGGACCGCGGAGCAATACTTCGCGGACACCGACGCGCTCACCCGCTCGTCGCTCAGCTTGTGCGCTGCGAAGCCACGCACGTTCTGGCGACGGTGGGAGCAAGGGCTTCGCATCGACGTGCCCGACGACAGCAGCGACGCGAAGGACCGAGGCGTCTACGTGCACCTGGCCGTGCTCGAACTGCCCGAGTGGGTCCGACGCGTGGGCATCCCCGAAGTCCCGCGACCGAAGGGCGCGAGCGGGAACGCAAGCAAGTCGACGCCCGAGGGAAGGCACGCGCGCAAGCTCTACGAACAATGGCGAGAAGCGTGTGAGCAGCGAGAGCAGCTCATGGCCAAGATCCACGACCGGATCGACGTGAGCCTGGCAGACTTTCATCGCATCCGGCAGATGGTCGCCAGCGCCTGGTCGCATCCCGAGGCCGCCGCGCTGCTCAGCGCTCCCGGCCGCAACGAGCAGACCGTGCTGTGGCGCGAGCCGACCAGCGGGCTGCTCGTGAAGTGCCGGCTCGATCGCCTGGTCGAGCTCGACTGCGAGCACGTCTACGGGACCGACCTCGAACCGGGGCTGGTGGTCACCGACCTCAAGACGGCCGGCGACCCCGAACCGCAAGGCTTCATGCGCAGCGTCTTCCGCTACGGCTACCACGTGCAGGACGCGATGTACTCCGACGCAATCGCGGCGCTGACCGGTCGCGACGTGGGGTTCTACTTCGTCGTGATCGGCAGCGAGGGCGACGACGCGGGATATCACGAAACATGGGTCTACAAGCTGCCAGAACATGAAATCGAACAAGGTCGCGCAGAGTACCGCAAACGACTCGCCGAGATCGTGGACCGGCGAATCACTGACGACTGGAAGAAACCCGGGGAGGGTCGGGGCGTGGTCACGCTGCCGACCTCCCGTTGGAGCAATCGACGATGAGCAATTACGACGAAAACACCGAATACGACGACCAAGTCCCGAGCGACGGCAGCGAGCCTCCCGAGCCCGATCATCACGACGACCACGCGCTCGCGGCCGAGATCGAGGCGACGCTGCGCGTCGGGCCCTATCGGTGGAGTCACCGAGCGACGCCGAAGCTCGACCGCGCGCTCTCGGCTGCCCAGGGCGAGATGCGGAACGCCGAGCTCAACAAGAACAATCCCCACCTCAAGAGCAAGTACGCCGACCTGGCCGCGGTCGTCGTGGCGATCCGCGAGCCGCTGTCGAAGCACGGTGTCGCGCGCTACCAGACCCCGTGGACCAACCCGAGCGACAAAAAGCTCTACATCACCACGCGGTTGGCCTGCGATGGCGAGTGGGTCGAGGCCGACTTCTGCGTGCCCTTCGAGGCGCTCAAGGGCCTGCGCGCGATCCAGTCGGTCGGCAACGCGATCACCTACGTCAAGCGCTACGCGTTGACGAGCATGGCCGGCATCGCGGCGGGCGAGGACGACGACGGCGAGAGCGGTCCCGAGCCCGAGCGCTCGAGCACGAAGCGAGAACCCGCGATCTCGCGATGGGCCCCGGGCGTGAAGGCGTTCGAGGGCTACAACGTGAAGCCGGCTCAGATGCTCGCGTACGTCGGCAAGGAGTCAGCCGAGCAGCTCGACCACGACGATCACGACGCTCTGGAGTCGCTCTACAAGGGTCTCGCTCGCGGTGAGAAGTGGGCCAAGGCCGAGCTCGCCAAGCTGACCTGACCAACCCAGCCGCCCGGCCGCATGGACTGTGGCCGGGCGCCCCATCGGGAATGTCGAGAATGCCCTCCATCGAAAACCACCGCGAAACCGCTAACAGCAGATGATTCGCGTAGATCGTGCTCGATAGTGCGCCGGACTTTTCTACAATCTGATCGCCTATTGTAGAGCGTAAACCGCACGGTTGCGAGCGTGGTCTTCGCGAGAGTAGAAAAGACAGAGGCCCACGGGGACAAGCCGTGAGCCTCAACATCAAACCGCGGAGTAGGGGACACGCAGTCGATGCGCGATAGCGAAGATAGCCGAACGGCCACGGTCACGGCAAGCCACAATTGGCCATATGCGGCCGACGTCAGTCCAATGGGACACACGCCAGATTGTGTCATCACGGGGGCATCGTGAGCGATGACAAGGGCACGTATGCCCCCGGAGCGCCGCCGCAGATCTGGGCACTTCCAGGATTGTCCGACGGCGAGAAGCTGACGCTCATGTGGTGGTGGGGCCGAGCTCCACACGAAGCCCAAAGGCACCTGCGTCGATGCACGGTGAAGGCCCCGGCCTACGAGCGGGCCGACGGGTCTCGCATGGGCCCGAGCGAGAGCCTGGTCGAAGACCTTCGTCAGCACGTCCACCCGGACAAGGCCGACCGTACGATCCGCGACTACATCAAAGGCTGCGTGGACCGCGGGCTCGCATCCGTCGAAGGTCGCTATGTCGAGCTGACCCCGCCGAGCGAGGCAATCGAGGATTCGGCGGAAATGGAGAAACGTCGCAAGAAGTTGCGAAAATCTGCCAAGCAGAAAACCCGCGAGGACTGGCGAGAATCTGCAACAGACTTGCAGGAATCTGCCAGGATTTGGCGAAAATCTGCCGGCGAAAATCTGCCAGGCGATGGCGAGAATCTGCAAAAAGTTGGCGAGAATCTGCAAAAAGTTGGCGAAAATCTGCCAACCCAATTAATTCCCCCAGTTCCCCCCGGTCCCCCAGTACCCCCAAGCGAGGGCTCGGCCCTCCCCCTCCCCGGGTTGGGGTTCGAGGATCAGCCCCAAGACCCAACCGACGATGAGCTAATCGCGCAGTTCTGGCGGGAGTACAACGCAGAGCGCGCGGATGCGTGGGCCCGTTGGCGGCCAAGTCACCGCGTAGAATTCCTCGGACTCACGGACAAGCGCCGCAAGAAACTCCTCGCGCTCTGCCGCTCCAACGCCCCCAAGGGCGCGACCACGGCGGAGCTTCTCGCCGTCGCGCGCAAGGTCGTGCGGATAGCCCGTCGAGAGCTTGATCGCGACAGGGGCAGGGTGATGGACAGCGGTTGGGATTCGATGCGCAGGCTCGCGGATTACTGGTTCCGCAAAGAGCATTTCGACCGCATGGCCAACGAGCCAGAACTCGCCGTTGTTCGATCGACGTCCGACTATGCGCCCCGGTATGACGACGATCTCGACGACGACCCGATCGCGTTGCAGGGTCTGCTCGACGACGGAGGTCACCCGTGATCGGCCGCCAGCTTCCCCACGATGCCGCGGCGGAGCTGTCGGTGCTCGGCTCATGCCTGCGCTGGGGACCCGAAGCCATCGCCGACGTGCGGTCGGTGATCGGCGACCACGGCATGTGCATCGAAGCTCACCAGGCGTGCTGGGACGCGTTGCAGATGCTGGTCGAGAAGGGCCGGTCGATCGACCGCATCACGCTCGAGTCGGAGCTCCGCAGCCGCGGCACGCTCGGCACCGTCGGAGGTCCCCAGGCTATCGCTCGGGTCGCCGAGACCTGCGCTCGCAACAAGCAAGAGCTGCTCGTGCACGCGGTCCTGATCGCCGAGCACGCCCAAGCTCGAGCGGCGATCGAGCTTGCCCGCGCGTTCGCACAGCAGCTGCTCACCAACCCGCTGACCGGCGATGAGCTGGCGGCCGAGCTCGCACGCACGGCCGAGCGCTTCACCGACGTTGCGCGCAACGGGGCCGGCGGCAAGCGGGGTCTCTCGATCAAGCAAGTCGGCGACGACTGGGAGCGCGAGTTTCAGCTTGAGCTCAGCGGCCGCACGCGGTCGATCAGCACCGGCTTTGCGAAGCTCGACAGCATGTGCAAGCGCCGTGGTCCGCGGCCCGGTTGGCTGCTGTTCGTGAGCGGTCGCCCGAAGATGGGCAAGACCAGCTTTGCGTTGCAGGTGCTGATCGAGGCGATGTTTGATCGCGTCGATGGCTTCCCGGTCCGCTGGAAGCTCAAGGATCGGCCGACGCCCGTGTTCATCGTCTGCGACGAAATGCGCAACGCGGAGCTGTACGAGCGGCTGCTCGCCAACCTGGCCGGGCTCGACGCGAGCGCGATCGGTGCACCGACGCAGCGCTGGTACGAACACAACCGCGAGCGCGTCGACGCGGCTCGCAAGCTGCTCGACTCGGCGCCGATCGAATGGTGCCCCGACGAGCACTCCGGCGATCTCCGCAAGGCGTTCGGGATCATCCGGCGCTGGCGATCCGAGCACCCGATCATCGACCGCGATCAGCAAGGCCGACCAGTCCGCGAGCCCGCGCTCGTGATGCTCGACTTCCTGCAGTCGTTCGTCGATTTTCCCGAGACCGCGAAGCAGAACATCAACGAGCGGACCGGCGCCAAGGTCAAGTTCGTCAAGGACGAGAGCAAGGCGCTCGGGCTGGTGTCGCTGCTGCTGTCGCAGCTCAATCGCGACTTGGAGAAGCGACCGATCGACGACGAGAGCGGACAAGGCCGACGACCGCAGGCGAGCGACAACGAGGGCAGCGGGAAGATCGAGCAGTACGGCGACGTGCTCATGGGTTGCTACCGGCCGGTGGTCTACGACCCGAAGCACCAGGAGTACCGCGACCAGATCAAGATCCTCCGCAAGCGCGCCGTCGATGGCTGCAAGAACACAGGGATCGGCGTCGCGCGAATGCTCAACGATCTCGACGAGCTGATCGCCATCCGCAACGACCAGGCGCAGCAGCGGCGCTTCGAGCTTCTACTGCACGACTGCCCGCTCGGGCGCACCGAAGTGCAGGAGCTGGCGAGCGCGACTACCAAGCTGAGCACCGCCGAGATCATCGTGCAGCTCAACCGGCACGGTCCGACGGGTACCGTCTACGCAGATTTCTTTGGCCAGTTTTACAGGTTCCTTCCACGCAACAAATCACAACAGGAAGCAGCATGAGCACCATCGAAGCATTGGTCGAGCCGTCCGAGGACGGCCACGGGTTCCTCGCTCTCGTCAAGCGCGGGGGCAAGGTCGTCTACAACAGCAGGAGCAAGTTCGGGAAGCCGGGCATCTTCGACGGCGAATCGCAGGCGCTGCAGCACGCGGAAGCGTGGGCAGAGTGCGAGCGGCAGATCGACGAGCGTACCGAAGCGGTCGCCACCGATCGCAAGATGCGACTCGCCGGCGAGCTGATCGTGCTCGAGAGTCAGGAGCACGAAGACCGCACTCTCGCGGGCAAGCTCAAGACCGCCGCGAAGACAGCGGAGGCGAACGCCGACGCCCGAAACGATCGCGGCAAGGCCCTGGCCCGCCACGCTCAGCGCCCGCGCTTGCGGATCGACTGGGATCGCAAGTCGCCCGAGAGCGTGAAACTGCAGATCGAGGAGTCGGCCTGGGATGCTCCGTTCGTCCCCGAGACGATCGACCTGGACGAAGATCAGCAGCTGAGCTTGCCGGGCACCAACTGGCAGATCAGCCACGTCGACGGCGTGGTCTCGCGGGCGATCGGACACGGCCGCGTGGAGCTGGTCGTCAGCGACGGCAAGATCACGATCAAGCTGGGCGCCCAAGAGCACACGATCGTGGGCACTCTGGCCGGCGTGCTCGAGCACACCGAAACGCGCGAGTCCACGGCCAAAACCGAGGACGGGCCCGCGAAGGGCAACGCCAAGCCGGTCCAGACCAAGAGCGGCAAGCTCGGCGACAAGTCGCTGCGCGAGCGACTGCCCCACCTCACCCGCGCCGAGACCCTGCTCGGGATCTACGTGCTGGAAAGCGAGCGCAAGAAGCCGCGCGAGCGCGTGCTCAAGGCGCTACAGGCCGAGGCCTCCACTCACGACGACCCGCGACTGCTCAGCGACATGGACTGCGTCGACGAGAATCGCACGCTCCAAATCAAGCCCGACCGAGCTGCGGCCGCGCTGGCGACTGCGGCCGGCGAAATCGCTGTGAACGTGCTCGAGCAGCTGGTCCCGGCGTGCGGCGATCCGGTCGTGATCGGCTGGCTGCTCGACGAGGAGCTCGAGCGCGGCGAGGCCTCGCGCGACGAGGTCGTTCCGGTGCTTCGCGAGCGGCTCGCTGAGCTGGCACCCAAGGTGCCCGCGGTCGACGGCGAGGTCGAAGACGACGGCCCGCAACAGCTCGCGCTCGAGCCCAACGAAGGCGGCAAGAGCCCCCCGGTGGTGCACTGATGAGCTGGCAGAGCGAGGCGTGGATCGTCGACGTCAGTCATCACCAGGGCCTGATCGACTTCGAGGCGCTGGCCAAGGCCGGCTGCGTCGGCGCGTTCATCAAAGCCAGCGAGGGTCGCACGCACGAAGACCCTCGCTTCCGCGAGAACTGGGATCGGTCGCGAGCGCTGCGCTTCCGAGCGGCCTACCACTTCGCGCGGATCGACACCGACACCGCGGACCCGAACGATGCACATGCTGAGGCGCAGCACTTCGCTCGGGTCGTGGGATCGATGCACGGCGAGGGCGTGATCATGCCGTGGCTCGACAGCGAGTATTTCGGCTCGCTCGGAGCGAACGTCCCCGACAACGTCAACCGCAACCTCGATTGGAGTGAGCAGTGGATCGAGACCTGCGAGGCCGAGCTCGGTCGCAGCCCCGGCATCTACACCGGCGCGGACGTCTGGTCGGCGCGCTGGGGTCGGTCCGATCGCTTCGCTCACCTGGCGCTGTGGCAGGCCGACCACGCGAGCGAAGCGGGCTTGCCCGAGCCGATGCATGTCGGGAGCTGGCGGCCGTTCGTGCACCAATTCACCGCGCGCGCGGTCGTGCCGGGCATCAAGACCAGGGTCGACGCGAACGTGGTGTGCTGCTCGGCTGCGAGCCCGGATCCGCGGACCCGTCGAGCGCAGCAGCTGACGGAGCTCGAAGGGCTCACCAAGCTCCGCCTGATCCCGCGGCTCGAGCCACCCAAGCCGGTGGTGGTCACCTTGGAGCTGCCGGTGGTCGACTTGGGGAAGCTGCCGTCGAATGAGCGCGACGAAGTCGTGGCCCGCGTGCAGGCGCTGCTTGTCGGCCACCGCTGGAACCCGATCGGGTTGATCGACGCGAAGACTCTGCGGCCCGACGGAAAGCCTGGCGCGAAGACCCGTGCGGCGTTGGTGGGGTTCAAGTTGGCCGCGGGGCTGGACGAATCGACGGTGGTCGACGGCGAGACCTGGCGTCGCCTCCACCTGCTCAGCGACGACGCGCTCACCCGAGCGCTCGAACAGCTGTAGAGACTGGAGCGTCCCGCCTCCAAACGATCGAAAACGAACGCGCCCGAGTTTTCTACAATCGCGGAATAGATTGTAGGAAACTCGGGTATCGCCGTCATGATGGCTGCTGCTGGCATGGCCCCCGTCGCTCAATCTCGCCGCCCCGTCGACTACAAGGCGCTGCTCGGGCTCAAGTTCGATCCGTCGGCCTACCAGGCGGCGATCTTCGACTGGATCCGAAACGGCCGAGGGAACGCGGTGGTCGACGCCTGCGCGGGCTCGGGCAAGACGACGACGAGCGTCCTCGCGTCGAAGCTCATGTCCGGGGAAGGGCTCTACTGCGCCTTCAACAAGCCGATCGCGGATGAGCTCGAGGAGCGTCTCGTCGGCACCAACATGAAGGCCGCGACGGTGCACCGCCACGGGCTCGCGTGCCTGCGCTTCTACGCCTACGCGCGCATCGGCTTGGGCGGGCGCGTGCAGGTGAAGGTCGACGACCAAGAGACGAAATACGCCGACATGTTCGCGAAGGCGAGCGAGGCGGTGATCGAGCGTGCGGCCGACTTCAAGCCCGACCCCGACGCCGACCCGACCGAGCAGGTGTCGTCGCTGTGCGGTGAGCCGGTGACCCGCGAGCAGCTCACGTTGATCAAGGACAAAGAGATCGGCTTTCCCGTCGTAGAGTGCGTCGACCTGACTCGACTCTGCCGGCTGTTCCTGGTCGACTTCGATGCGCCCACCTTCGAGCGCGAGCTCGCGGAGCTTGCCGATCGCTACGACGTCGAGGTCGATCCCGTGCTGTGGCCGCTGGTCGTGGTCGCGGTCTACAACGCGCTTTGCCTTGGCTGCGAAGTGCCCGAAGAGGGCGAGTGGTTGGTCGACTTCACCGACATGCTATGGCTGCCGAACGTGCTCGGGCTGCGGCCGAAGCAGTACGACTGGGTGATGGTCGACGAGTGCCAAGACATCAGCACCGCGGCGCGTCGGCTGCTCTTGTCGAGCGTCAAGCGAGGCGGTCGCATGATGTTCGTGGGGGACCCTGCCCAAGCAATCAACGGCTTCGCGGGGGCTGACGACGAGAGCTTCGCGGCGATCATCCGCGAGGCGCGGGCCAAGATCCTGCCGTTGTCGGTTTGCTACCGATGCCCGACTTCCCACCTCGATATCGCCCGGCAGTGGAAACCGGAGATCGAGGCTCGACCGGGTGCGCCCGTCGGGACCGTTCGGCGCATGGAGCGGTCCGAGTACGTGGACGCGGCCAAGCGCGGCGACCTGGTGATCTGCCGCCGGACCGCGCCGCTAGTCGAGCTGTGCTTCGAGCTGATCGCGGCGGGTACGTCGGCCAACGTCCGGGGGCGACCCGACATGAGCAAGGGTCTGCTCAAGATCGTCAAGCGTGCGACCAAGCTCGCGCCGCGGGGCGACGGGTGGCGCTCGACCTTCGAGTCTGGGCTCGCCGCGTTCAAGTTGGCCGAGACCGCGAAGATCAAGAAGCGCGCCCGCAACGAGCAGTCCGCACAAAACTCGATCGACGCTCTCGGCGATCGCATCGAGTGCGTGCGGATCGTGTGGCGCAGCTCCGGGGCCACCGATGCGCGCGCGTTGGCTTCCGCGATCGAGCGGATCTTCGCGGACAAGGACGCCGCGATCACGCTCTCGACGATCCACCGCGCGAAGGGTCTCGAAGCTGACCGCGTCGTGATCCTCGAATACGACCGGATCATGAGCTTCCGCGCGACGCAGCCGTGGCAGATCCGGCAAGAGGAGAACGCGGCTTACGTGGCCTATACCCGCGCCAAGTCGGAGCTGATCGAGATCCCTGCGCCGAAGCGGGGTGAGGCGTGATCCTTGGAACCTACAACCCCGAGAGCGCCGCGAGCCGTCGGGAGCTGGCCGAGCACATGATCGCGCAGCTCGAGAGCTGGGGCTTCGAGGAAGGGCCCCAGGCGGGCCGCGAGCGCGTGTTCGTGCGGTGCCTGGACTTCCGGCTGGAGTGCCGCGTGTACACGTCGATCAGCGGAAGCGCGACGCGGGTCAAGGACACCGACGCGATCCGGGTGTCGATCATCTACACCGGCACGCCCCCGCGCCCGCTCGGCAAGAGCCCCCGCGTGTACCGGAAAGGCGTGATCCCGGAGATCGTCGGCCGCATCAAAGAGCGCGTCGACGAGCTTGAGGCCAGCGTCGCCAAGCTCGAGCGCTGCCACTGCGGCGCACCCAAGTTCACCAGCGGCAAGGGTAATCTGGTCTGCGCAGCGCTGTGCTGGACGCGAGCCAAGCCCGAGCCCGAGCCCAAGCCCGAACCCCGCCAAGCTGCGCCGACCCGGCTCGGCCCGCTCACGCCTGCACGGCCGGCCGCGACCACGACGGCGCCCGAACCCCGCACCGGTCGACGCCGGGCCGACGCACCGCGCGGGAGGGCCTGGTGACCGTCGAGCAGCTGACGGAGCTGGTCTTCGCCGTCGCGCGCGGGCCAAGGGGCAAAGAGCTGGCCGAGCTGCTGTTGGCTCGCGCGGCCGAGTACGGTCCGCCCGAGGTCGACGTGGTGATCGATGCAGTCGCGGCCGAGCTCGGTCTCGAGCGCGAGACGATCACCGGCAGGAGCCAGCGGCCCGAAGCCGTCCAAGCGCGGCACCTGGCGATGTACTTGTCGAGCGTGCTGACGCGAGCGACGTACACAGAGATCGGTCGCAAGATGAACCGAACGCACTCCACGGCCATGTCGGCGATCGAGAAGGTCGCCGCCATGATCGCCAGCGATAAAGGCGACGAAGCGCGGCTGCTCGAAAGTCGGGTGCTGGCGCGGCTGGGGAATGAGCGTCGGCGGCGGGAGGTCGTCACAGCATGTCCGCTGGACAGCACGACTTGATCCTTTGCCTCGATCTCGCGTCGATCGTGGGCTGGGCACTGTGGACCGTCGACGGTCACCTGTACGCGTCCGGCTTTTGGGAGATCGACGACGGCGAGCACGAGGGCGACCGATGGGCCAGCTTCCGCACGCAGTTGTCGAAATTCGTCCGCAAGTACGTCGACCGGCTATGCGGCATCGCGTTCGAGCGCCCGATCCTCTACGGGCTCACGGGCCGCGACTGGAAGTCGGCGCGCGTGCTGTTCGGCCAGGCGGCGGTGCTCGAAATGGAGGCTGCGCGCTGGCAGCTGCCGACCGCGATGGTGCCCCCGAGCGAGATCAAAAAGCTCGTCACGGGCAACGGCAACGCGCCCAAGGCCGAGGTCACGAAGGCGATCGAGATCCAGACCGGGCCGCTGCTGCTCAAGCGCGGCGGCAAGACCAAGACCGAGCGGGCGCGAGCAGACAAGGCGCGCAGCGACGAAGCGGACGCGCGCGGCGTGGGCATGGTGGTGCTGGTGAAGTACAGCATGAGCGCGCTGAAAGAGCGCCGATTTGTGGAGGCCGGCTGTGTCGCTTGATTTGGAAGCCCGCGAGGCATCGTGGCTGCACTGCCGCCGCTTCGCCGATCGCCGCCGTCTCCTGCACCCGCAGACGCGCGCGCGCGCGCTGCTGGCCCACGCGGACACGCTGATCCGCCGCGCCCGGGATGGCTACGTGCCGGAGCTGCCCAGCGGCTTTGGCTCGGTCCGCGAGCGGTTGGGTGCTGAGCTGCTCGGCGAGACCGATGACCCGCTGCCTGAGCAGCTGACGATCGCCTGGCGCTCGCGGTTCCTCGCTGCGGTCGCGGAGGTCGAAGCGATCGGATGGGGCCGCGGGGCCTACGACTTCGACAACGGCGTGGCGTACCCGATCCGCCGCGTGGAGAGCTTGGCGGATCCGCGGCTGGTGGCGATCGCCAAGGCGGCCGTGCTCGCGGGCGTCAGCGAGGCTGAGCTCGACCGGGCTGCGTGGAAGATGGTCCGGCTCGAACGCGCCGCGCTGGTGATCGGCGAGAGCTACATGGAGCGGCTGCCCGCGAGCCCGCCACCGACAAGCCGGCCAAACTTCACCCGTCGACCGCACGCGCCGGCGAAGCCCAAGCCCAAGCGGGCGAGCTACGACGACTCCAAGCTGTGCGAGATCTTGGCGGGCATGCCGGACGACCCGCGCACGTCCGACCAGCTCGACATGTGCGCTGAGCTTCTCGGCGACACCTACGAAGGGCCGCGGCTGGTTGGCGAAGGCCCGGACTCCCCCGAGCCCAAGCCCGAGGCGTTGCTCGTCGCGTCGGCGCAGCGGTGCGACTACCTGGTGCGCACGCTCGAGCTCGCGGTGCTCGACAAGGCGCGGCGCCTGAGCACGGCGTTTCCGAAGTCGAACGGCTGCGAGCCGGAGTACCTGAACCGCGCGGCCGACATTGACGCGGAGACGGTGAGGCCGGTCCGCGAGGCACTCGCCGATGCGCGCGAGCAGATGATCACCGCGGCGATCCGGGCCCGATTCGTCAGCCGGTGGCCTGGTGATCGCGAACAACCTCGGCACACGCGCGCGCGCATGCTCGCCGATCAGCTGCTCGGCACCGTCACGCCCGAAGAGATCGAACACGCCCGCTCGCTGCTGGGCTACACCAGGATCCACGCACCCGTATGAGCCTCAAAGAGTACACCTCGGTCGTCATCCCCCGCGCGCTGGTCGAGCGCTCCGTCGCCGCGCTGCAGTCCATGGGCGTCTCCGCCGGACCGCTAGGCGACTTGCTGGTCGAGCTCAACAGGTCGCTCGACCGCGACCACCATCGCAAGTCGATCGCCCGGATCACGGCGATCGTGGGCGAGCTCGGCGACGGCGACCTGCTCGACGGAATCGCCATGGCGCTCGAGCGGCCGGTCGACCCGATCACGCACATTGAAGCGCTGCGGCTCGCGGTCCATCTGGCTAGCGGTGAACAGCTCGACCAGATCAGCGACACGCTGGGCGAGGGTCGGTTCGAGGGCGTGGATACGGAGACGCATCGACGCACGGTGCTGCGCCGGCTGGGCGACGGCTGAAAAATCGCCGGCCGCTGTCGCACTTCGACGACACGGTCGGAAGCACAGATTAGAGGGCCCGCGGGGCAGCCATCGAGCGCATGCTAGTGGTACCGCTGCAACCCGGTGCACCGGGCCCTCGCCATTTTCCCAAACGACGAGCGCCGGAGCGATGGTCCCGCCCCGGCGCTCGCTTGTGCTCGATCTCGTCAGGCCTTGTGACAGGTGGCCGCGCCGCTGCTGTCGACCGTGTAGTTCTCGCAGTAGCCGAAGTCGTGGCTGCCCGGGCACGAGCCCAACGCCTCGACGCAGACACCCGACACCGGAGAGCAGCACAACCAGCCTGATTTGCCCTGCGGGCATGGGGCCGCAGCTCCGCACGGCTCGCAGTATTGCGGCCGCTCGATATCGCAGATGTTCTGCGGATCGCCATCGGTCATGGTCGAAGTCGCGTAGCCACCACCGAAGCCGATGCTGAGGGCGAGGGCGGCGACGATTGCGAGTATTTTGTTATTGGTCATCATTTGCTCCGTAGTTCGGCTTCGGCCTCCGAGATTCGCAGGATCGGCGGCACGGTCGGTGCTTTGATACCACGATCCTCGAGCAGCAGGCCGGTGCTCTCCAAGAGGTACACGACGAGCGCCGATTGCCGTTCTTCGAGGATCTTCACCCTGCGCTCGTGATCGCTGAGCACCGTGTCGGCGGCTCCGACCTTGTTCTCGGTCTCGCTGAGCTTGGCCTTGAGCTCGATCTGCCGGTTCTCCGCTTCGACCACGCGCGCTTCGACGCTGGCGATCCGCTCGCGCTGGGCGGCGTCGACGGCCGTAAGCCGGTCGGCCAGGCGCACGCCGACCAGCGCGCCCGCGAGAATCGCGAAGACCAGCAGCACCGCGGTGCACGTCGTCAAGATCAGGATGCCGGCCGAATTGCGCGGCTGGGCTTGCGGCTTGGGCGGAGCGATCTCGATCCGGTCAGTCTTCTCCTCGCGCTCGGAGACATGAGCGATCAGTCTGTCGACCTGTCGCTCGAGCTCGTCGGCAAACATCTCCTTCGCCTCTGGATCGAATCCCGACCCAACGCGCCGCCGAATCGCGGCATCGGCCAGCTCGACCGCGGATCGGGACATGGACCGCGAATCTTCCCGGCCGCGCTTCCGGGGCCTCCGATCACGATCTGGCTCACCATCGCTACTATCCTCATCAGGGTCGGGCGTCGGTGGGTCAGGATCGGAGACAGTCCGCATCCGCGCTGTCTTCGACTCGGAGACATGGCGGGGAACACCAGCACGTTGGTCGATCGGGGTCGCCACGCCCACAGGGTAGTCGACGGGCGGGGCCGTGGTCACGCGAGAATCTTCGGGTGAAAGTCAAGCGCCGTTCCGGCTAACCTCCGCGGCTCATTACGACCGCGACTAGGCCACCACCAGCGGAGGATTGGCCGGGTCCAGCCCGCGTTTGCGCAGGTAGGTCTCGGCGAGCACCCGCATCGCGTTGGGGTCCGCCTTCACCTCGAGCAGCCGCTCGCCCTTGGGGTCGATCACCGCGTCGCTCTGCCAGCGCTTCACCCCGAGCGTGTCCATGATCACCGGGTCGGAACCTTCGTCGGTGATCGGCCAATACTCCATCACGGTCTCGGTCTGCATGTCGCGATGTAGCCGGCCCGTGAGCTGCTGCATCACCTGCGGCGACCAGTCGAGCTCGCCGTGCACGACTCGCCGGCAGACGTGCTGCAGGCCGTCGAGCCCCTGACCCGCGCGCAGGCTCATGATCAGCAGCTTGCTCTCGCCGCTGATCAGCGCGCGCGCGGACGCGTCCTTCGCCTTGCTGTCTTCCTTGCCGGTGTAGAAAACCGGGTTCCACCGCGCGAGCTTCTCCCGCCAAATATCGTAGACGGCGTGGTGCCAGCCCGACAGCACCACCGCCTCGCCCGTGCTCTCGATCAGCTCGTCGACCAGGCCCGCGACTGCGGGCGCCTTGCCGACGCCGGTCCACTGCCGCAGCCGATGGTCGAGATCGCCGCGCGCCGTGAAGCGGTCTTTCGGCTTCCCGTACAGGGCCGCCCACGCGATGGCCTCGAGCTCCGCGGCGACGTCGAAGTCCGAGCCACCGCGGTCCATCGGCACGTCGATGATCGTGCGGATCAGCGGCGGCAGCTCGCGCCCGACGTCCGCCCGCGACCGCCGGAGCATGAGCCCCTCGTCGCGCAGCCAAGCGCCGAAGGCGATAGGATCTGCGATCTTCGGCTTGTCGCCGCCGGCCGAGCACCACTCGCGGATGAACTCGTCGCGCTCGCCCAAGCTCCCCGGCGCGAGCACGCCGATCACGTTGTAGAACTCGCCGCCGTACCCGTAGATCGGCGTCGCCGATAGCCCCATGCACCGCAGCGCCCGCGAGCGAATCTCCAGCGCGGCCAGGTACTTGCCGGTCCCGGCGTGCCGCAGCTCCTGGCACTCGTCGAACACGATCGCCTGCGGGGCCAGGATCTCGGACCAGCCCGCGAGCTGGGTGTACGCCATCACCAGCACGTCGGCGCAGCCTCGAGCTTGGCGGTCCCGCTTGGTCTCACCCTTCGGTCCCGATCGGATCACGTGCACGCGCGCCCGCGGCAAGAACTCGGCGATCTTCCGCGGCCACTGCTCGAGCACGTTGTTGGGCACCACGACTACGGCGGGCAGGTTCCCCGCGCGCGCGAGCAGAGCGATCGCGGTCACCGTCTTGCCGAGCCCCAGCTCATCCGCCACCAGCAGCGCCCCCGTCGTGTCGCAGAGCTGCGCGGCCTGGTCCTGGTACTCGCGGGCGGGCTTGGCCATCGCCAGCGCAGGGCGGTCATAGGCGCCCGAGAGCGCGAGCTGGATCTGCGCCTGCTTGTCGCGATGAACATCCGCGAGCCGGCCGAGCTCGGCGGCGTGCTCGGGCTTCATCCGCATGGGGTAGCGCTCCAAGAACCACGCCAGCTCCGCGCTGAGTGCCGGCGTCGCGCTCAGCCGCAACCGCGACGCAGCGACGTCCAGCTGCTTGAACCAGCGCTTGAGCTTGATCGATACGTGCGGAGCCACGCTCGACATGACCCAAGATGACGACCGATCGCCACGCGCGAGCACGATCTCGCCGAAGGTCACAGCCGGGGCAGGTAGACCACGTGCAGAGGCTTGCCACCCACTGAGCCCGGCATCGCGCGGAGCTTCGCGCTGCTCGTCACCAGCAGCACGACCTCGATCGTCGGATCCTCCGCGTACCGGGCCAGCTGCGCGAGCACCTTGTCGACCGCCCCCTGCACCTTGAGCTCGACCGCGATCGACTCCACGCGCAGATCCACCCGGCCGCGCGTCAGCTCCACTTCGACCTCCGGCAGCAGACCCGCGCGACGGAGCGCTGCGCGGACGTCCTCGGCCAGCACCGATTCCGGGCCCGGTCGGGGGACAATCCCGCGCAAGATCGAGATCACGGAATCCACGGGGTTCATCATTGCGGGCTCGTCGTTTCACAGAGGGTCTCTCGAAGATGCTTCAATGTGGACTCCAAGCGAGAATCACCGCGCATGATGACCCTCAGCCCTTGTATGCGCAGCAACAGTGCGCTGCGAACATGCCCGCGCTCATCGTACCAGTCGGCCATCGCCAGCGCATCAACTGGCTTGAGCACGACGAACACCAAGGGATCCTCGTGCCGAGGTTCAGTGATAACGCTCGCCGAGAATGTGATCCTGACCTTGTCGACAGCGTCCCACGTGAAAGCCCCGTAGTTCGGCGACGCATGCCGGACATATCGGCGCTTCACTACCTCAAGCGGGTTCTCGTTCGCCCACGCCTCCAAGTGCGAGCGGCACACGGGCCAGTCGAAACACGCTCGTGAGCCGCATTGACGGCCACCGCTCAGATGCCACGGCCGCGCCTTGTTCGAGTCCGCGATAGGCCAGCAGCACCGCGGTTTGGGCTCGCGCTTCGTCATCGTGGGCTGACCTCGAACACCAGCAGGTACGAGTGATTCTTGCGGGCGTGCACCTGCTTGACCAGCCGGCTCACGCCGGGCGCGTTGCGGCGTACCAGCACGAACAGATCCTTGCAGTAGAAGCCCATGTCCTCGTAGCCGGTGATGATCTCGACGTGGGTGAGCCGCTGCTTGTTGCCGCTCACCTCGTCTTGGCACTTCACGATCAGCTTGCCCCGCGGCTCGAGCACGCGCTTGGCCTCCGCACCCGCGCGCAAGTACATGTCGACCACAGCCTGGTGCCACTTGGGCCCGCCCGCGGTCGCTGCACCCGACGAGTACGCGCGCCGGAAAGACTCGTGCGAGCCACCGCCCGCGAGCTGGTCCGTCGCGGTCCGGTAGAAGCCCTCCATGTACGGAGGATCGAGTACGACCGCACCGAAGCTGCGATCAGCATGCGGCAGTGCTCGGCAGTCGACACCATCGAGGTAGGTGAAGCCGTCGAAGCGGTGGCCAGCTTCGAGCGCAAGATCGCTGGCCGTCACCTGGTAGGCTCCGGGCTCGACCTTCGTCCAGAACACGCCGCGCCCGTAGGTCACGTCGGCGACCTTGGACCCGCGCGGCACGTGCAGCCGCATGACCTTCGCGAACAGCTCCGCGTTGCCGCCCACGTGCGCGCTCAAGACCAGGTCTGTCGTGGCCTTGCCGCCTTGAACCCGCTTGCGCTTCGTCATCGTCAGAACGTGAAGTGAGCCGGGCGATCGGGCCCCTCGTCGGCCTTGCGCTCGGGCTTCGGCTTGGTGTCGCTCGGCCGGACGTGGGGCGGGACCTTCTCGGGCACGCCAGCGGCGTCCAGGTACTTGGTGAGCGCGTCCTCGGTCACGTTCGAACCCGCGAGCCCGAGCGCGTGGTCGGAGCTGGCGATGTGGTACATGAGCCGGTCATAGACCTTGGAGCGGATCGAGATTGAGCGTCGTCGCTGTTGCTTACCCATGCGCACGAGACCACGGCGCGCGACTCGTCATTCCGCGGAACAACGGCGGCCGAGCTGGGTTGCTCGAGCATGGATCTTGGCGAACTACTCGGGCGAGAGCCGCCCGACTGGGGCAGCTACCAGTGCGTGGCGACCACCAGGAAGGGGAGGCCGTGCGAGCGCTTCGCGGTCGTGCGCGGCCTGGTCTGCACGCAGCACTGCTCGAAGGGATGGGACTTCGGCGACTGGCTGGCGATCTACGCCTACGGCCAACATCACCAGGGCCTGCCACGCATGAGCGCGGTCGTGCTCAAGTGCCGGCTCCGCTGGCCGCACCCGGAGGTGTACTACTGCACGCCGGAGACGCTGACCATGGCCGGCGACGACATGACCAGGGTCTCCAAGCGGCTTGCTCCGTTCGCCACCGGCGAGCCGATAGTGCAGGTGCACCTTGGCGGCCACGCCTACGGCTGCACCCGGATCGTCGTGCGAGCCTCCGCGACGATCTCGACCGCGCAGGTGTTGGTCGACCAGGCCCTCGCGCGTGGCCGCCTCAGCGAGGCCAACGGCGGCCGCAAGGCGATCCAACGCTTCGACGCGCTCGTGAAGGACGCCGAACAGATCGAAGACAGGCGCAGGGCCGGGCGCTCGCTCGCGGGGCTTCGGTTCGCCCCGCTCTGCTACGGCTCAAGCTAGGGCAGCAGCTTGGTCCCGCCGCAGTCCTCACAGCTCCGCGCGCCGACCTTGAAGCTCCCGCAGCTCGAGCACATGAGCGGCCGCGGGTCCCCGTGCTCATCGTACAGGTCGTCGATCGCCTTGAGCTCGACCAGCCGCTTGCCGTCGCGCTCGACCGACTTGACCACCTTCCAGCGCCGGCCGAGTTCGACCACCGCCTTGCCCTCGCGCCAGCGGCCCATCAAGTGGGCATCGACGATCGTGCCGACGTCGACCATCACCGCCATGTACTCGTCGGGTCGCAGCTTGCTCATGCCGGAGCCTCGATTCGCTCGACCTGCGCCATCCAATCGATCGCCACGTTCCCGTCGCCGCGCTTGGGCAGGAGATCGAGCAGCGACTGCGTCCGCCACACGTACGCCGGGACCCACGGCGCGCAGTCGGTCGTCGCGAGGTTATTGATATCGCAGACCCAGCCGGGCCCGTGCGACGCCTGAGCCCAGCAGGTGCGAGGCTCGACGAAACAGCGCCGATAGGCGAACGCGTGGCGGTAGGTCGCGGCCGCCCGCGGGATCGCATCCCATGGGCCGCAGAACCGGATCAGCACGACGAGCGGCTCGCCGTTGGTCTCGGCCGCAGCGTTGGCGAGAAGGAGGTCGGCGTAGAAAGCATCCACCGGCTCGAGCGGCTTGGACCACGAGCGAACGATGCGGCCGCCCGCGCGCGGGATCGCGGCCTTGAAGTCGGGCACGCCCATGTAGCCCTTGAAGGTGTCGCCGTTGGACACGGCCCCGCGCACGGTGGCGAGCGGAACCTCGAGCGCGGCCGCGATCGCAGTCGGTCCGCAGTTGGCTCCCCACTCGCGCAGAGCTGCGAGCACGCCGTCGACGGGTGGAGGGGTTTGTGGTCGGTCGAGCATCAGAACCACGTCCGATCTGGTCGGAATCGAGTGCCGTGCAGAGCCTCAGCCTCGCGTCGGCTGCGAGCCGCATAGACGTGACCGCCTTCGAGCCCGAACCATCGCAGGCTCGGATCGGCAGCCAGGCGCGCGGTCACCTGGCGGTTAGCGACCCCGGCCATGGTCTCGTTGTAGCAGCCCGGCTCCCAATCGTCCGGGTGCGGCACATGGCGACGACCTCGATCAGCCAGCATCGGTCGCCTCGAATCGGTCGCCAGGGATCGCCGACACGATCGCCAGCCCCGGCGCGTAGACGAACGGCCAGTCGTCGCCCGCATCGAACACCAGCACCTCGCCAGCGCCGAGCTCGGTCAGCAGCTCCGCATACTCGGCGTTGATGCACGCGCGGCCGACCTTGACGAAGGTGCCGAGATCGCCGTCGATCGTGGGCGCCTCGGAGAGCGTGATCGTTGTCGCCGGCCGGCCGTCCAGGCACCCGATGAACTTCGACCAGTTCGCGCCGACGTCACGGAAGCCGGCAGCCTTGCACGCTTGGAAGGTCGGCTCATCGACCAGCGCCATCCAATGGCCGTTGGTCAAAAACCGCTGGCCTTCAACGCCACCCATCATCGGCGGTGACCCGTTGGTGAAGCGCGGGTACCTGGTGCGCCAGGGCTCGGGATGGTCTCAAAGCAGGCGCCGCCCGAACGCCGGATCACCTCTCGGCAGTTGTGGCAACGGCAGTGCGGACTTTGGCTGTCGTGATTCATTTGTCCTCGTATCGGTCGAGCGCGGCCTCGAACCTCGGATATCCGAGCCGCGCGAAGTAGTTGTCCAGCGCTCGATTCGTCGGCGCCCACGGCCGCAGCCCTTCGAGCGGGAGCGGCAGAGCCTCGCGGCGGAGCTCGACCAGCTCGCGACTCAACAGGATCTGATCGCGGTGTTTCCCGATCGCGTCGCTGATCTTCGTCGGTCGGACCAGCTGCCATTGATCGAACAGCTTGCCCAGCGTGTCGGTCTTCTCGTCGCCGAGCAGCCGCGCCGCCGTCTTCGGTCCGATGCCCGGCGCGCCCGGGATCCCGTCGACCTTGTCGCCCGCGAGCGCGAGGTAGTCCGCGAGCTGATCGGCTCGCACGCCGAACTTCTCGACCACGTACTCGGGCCCGCGCAGCTCGAGCTCGCCGAAAGCCGACATGCACCGCACGCTCCCGGGCCCACCGTCGCCGCGCAGCAACTGCAAGAGATCCTTGTCGCCCGAGACGATCACGACCTCGAGCCCGCGCTTGACCGCGACGTCGACGTAGCTGGCGATCATGTCGTCGGCCTCGACTCCCGGTTGCTGCACGTAGGCCACGCCCATCGCGTCGAGCAGCGCGCGGATCGGCTCCCACTGGGCTCGCAGCTCGGGCTTTTGCGGCTCGCGGTCGGCCTTGTAGCCGGGGTGCAGAGCCTCGCGCCAGCCGGGCCCGTCGCCGTCGAAGATCGGCACGAACCACTGCGGCTTGGGCTCGATCCTCCTACGCATCTTCCGAAGTGTGCGAAGAAACCCGAGCAGCGCGTTGACGGGTTGCTCGGGGTTGGCCGGCGCGAACTCCAGCGGCACGGCGTGGTAGCAGCGGTGCACGATCCCGCCGTCGATCAGGTAGAGCCGCTCGCCGTGCTGCGGTCCGCGCAAAAGTTGAGGTTTCGCGGATTGTGATGGGCCGGCCGATGGTGATGGTGGTCGAGATTGTGATGGCAGCATGCCGTGCCTGGTCAGCCGCTCGCGCGCCTGCTCGTATGCGTCGACTTCGACCGCGCCCGCGGCGATCGCCTTGCGCTCGAGCGCGTCCGCAATCGCATGGGCGAGCTGCTCGTCATGCTCGGCGCGCGGCAGCGGATCGGCGCCTTGCCGACCAGCGCAGAACGGACACAGGTCAGCCCGGTTGTCGATCACCTCGCAGCCGTTCCCACCGCGCTCACGCGAGCACACGATCGCCGTGAAGGGCCGCGCAGCCTGGACGTGCTGCGAGCACTTCGAGCACACCGGAGAGCTGCAGGTGCTCTGCTGCGGGTCGTGTCGGTTGCCGCCCTTGGGCACGGAGATCGGGCCGTCGCACTCGCGATCGGCGGGCTTGCGGCACCACGGGCATGGCGGGAGCTTGGGCTGCTTGCGAGGCATTGCTCAGCCCTTCGAGATCCGAGAGCACAACGGCCCCGGACCGTCGCTGACGGTGACCTCGAGCCCGCGACGGCGCGCGTGCTCAGCCTCGAAGATTGCCGTCTCCAAGGCCCGCATGGGGATGCTGAGGGGCAGCGAGCCCGAGATAATCACCGCGTCGACTGTGCCGACCAGCGCACTGCCGGAATGCCACGTGGTAAGCCGGCCTGGCCACGTGGCATCGGGCTGTTCCTCGACGGCGGGTGTCTTGATGGCGTCGCTGTCCTCTCCGGTGGTGCCGTACTCGACGCAGGTGAGCCCGGGACTGAGCTCGCGAGGGTTGTGGATCTCGACCTTGATGCTCATGCGTTTGCCTGTTCCTGTCCGTCCTGCCAGCCCGCCAGCTCGCAGAGCGACCACACGATCGTGCCGTGCTGCAGCTCGAATGGGTTGGTGGTGAAGCCCAGCGCGACCGCGACGTCGCGGCTCACGGGGTCGCGAGTCGAGCGAAGGCCGAGCCCATCCGGCGGCGCGCCAGCTCGCAGACGCGCGCTGACGTAGCCCTCATGACGATCGCGCATGAACTCGCGCAGCCAGGCGAGCAAGCGCTCGCGTTGGTCCCGATCGAAGTGCTTGCCGATCACGTCTGCGAGCACCGCTGCCGGATCGGTGATCCCGTCGATCTCCGCGTACTCCATGCCATCGCGCAGCATCTGGGCGAGCAGCTGAATATCGACCGGTGCCGTCGGGTTCATGGCCCACCCCACGGGTCGCGCTCGGTCGCGCGGTAGCCCAGTGCCCACCGGAGGATCGAACGCTCGACCTTGGGATCTGGATGCGCCGGACCGTCGCCAGACAAGTGGCGATCGTCGACGTCGTGCAGATGCTCGGGCAGCGGCTCGCCGTAGATGTTCGTCGGCCTGTTCATTGGTCTACTCGTTGCTCACGGTGAGGTACGACGCGAGGACTTTACTGTCGTATGCGTCGCCGTCCCATCGCACCGTCACGGTTGTGGTCTCGGGCTCATCGACCACGATACCGACCAGCCCAAGGTCGTCGGTAACACGGTCGCCTTTATGAATGCTGATGCCCAGGCTGTCCTTGATTCGCTTGCTTTTGGCCATCGCTCGCAGAAGCCCGCGACGCGCTCAGCCATTCCCGAAGCGCGCCGTCAGATCCGAGATCGCCAGCTCGGTGAACGCCATCGGCTGGCTTGGACCCACGCCGGGGCCGGTGAACTCTGCATAGCGGTTCATGATCAGGTGATGCGGCGACGGGCGGAGGAACGGATTGAACGCCCAAGACGGCGGCTCATCGACCAGCGCCGGGTCGACCAGCGAGCGCACGTGATCGGTGACCTCTCCCAGAGTGACCGACCGCCACTCGTCGCCGTTGGCCGCGAGCGTCCAGATCATGAAAACCGCGAATTGCTCGGCCTCCGCCTTGCCGAACATGTCGCCCAGATCGAGCGGGCTCGAGACCTTGACCGCGCTCGGGCGGATCGGATCGAGCACGTCGTCGCCGAGATCCACACCGAGCTCGGCGAGGGCTCGCCACGTGCTGCGGTACTCCCAGTGCTTGGGCGCCTTCACGACGCCCACGGGTCGGACCGCGATGAAGTACCCACCGCGGACGTAGCCAACCCAACCCTGCGCGCGCAGGCGGGCCCGCTCGTTCGCGCCCGCGACCGTTTTCAACCACTCGAACTTCATGATTTCACCGCCATCAATCGGAAGCGAGATCCGTCGCTCAGAACAAACCCGACGACCGCCCCGGGCCTGTCCTCTAGCTCCAGTATGCGAGCCGCTCGCCGTAGAAGTCGGCGATGCCCTGCGCCGTCGTAAAGAACTGGCCAAGCATGGGCTCGCCGGGCTTGACCTCGGTGCCTTCTGCAACCGCGACGACACCGATCACGCGACACCTCGCACCAGCAGCGGGATCCCTTGCGCATCGCACCAGGCGTCGGGCTCGGTCCCGGGCCGCACTTTCCAGCTGCGATCCGCGAACGGCTCGAGCATTGACAGCGCCGCCGGCCCTTCGTGCCCGCGCAGCCACAAGCTCGCAGCGTAGGGGATCGAGTCACCTCCGCCACCCTCGCGATGGCTGACGCTCCCGGGAATATCGAACGCCGCCGCGGGCGGGTAGTGCAGGCGCGTCAGCCAGCCGGATGCGGTCTTTGTCCAGCTCTGTTGGCTCATGTACAGAAACACCGCGGGCGCGTGCTGCAAGGCAACCGCGACCATGGACGCGTGCGGATCGTACTCGGCGAGCGCTTCCGCCAAGACCTTGTTCACCACGCCGACCCGAGCGAGCTCGGCCGCCTTTTCCTCTTTCAGCCGCCGACGGATCGGCGCGTATTTGGCGTTCAGGGCCTTGCGCTCCGCCTCGGGGATAGACCCCTTGGGCGGCGTGATCGGCCATTCGGGTCGCGTCGCTGCGCGAGCTTGGGTGAACGGAGGATTGCCGAGCACCAGGTGGTAGGTCCGCGGCTCCGGCCCGGGCCGCCAGATCCCATCCTCGCCGCGCACCATCCCAAAGCCCTCGTGCCAGTCGGCGATGATCACCACGTCGGCATGCCGCGCCAGCCACTTGCGCTCATCGGGCTCGAGCTCCACCGCGGTGATGTGGATCGGCCAGCCTTCGAGCGCGGCCTTGCGGCGCAGCTCCGACGACCACACGCCCGCGCCCGCGCCAATGTCCAGCACCCGCAGGGGCTCGCCGGGCTCGAGCTGAATCCAGCAGAGCTTGCCGTCGCCGAACTCGAACACGATCAGCGTCTTGTCGTCGTGCGTGACGGGCCAGCGACGCAGCAGCCATCCCGCGTTGACCGCCTCGCGAACCACTGGGCGCGCGGTGAAGTCGGCCTCACGCTCGCGCAGCCGTTGGTCCGCAGCTTCGCGCTCGCGCTTCCGTGCCGCAGCTTCTCGCGCGAGCTTCCGCTTTGTTGCCTTCGCATCTTCGGGGAACAGCTCAGCCATAGCGCACCATCTTTTCCACGAACCTCTCGCAGTCGCGGGTCCGCCAACGCGCACGCCAGTTGTGGCCGCCCGCGTGCTCGACCTTGTGATCCTCGCTGGAGAGCGGACCACGACGCAGGCGCTCGCCGACAAGGACCATCAACGCGATCGGGTGCCGCGTATTGGTGGTCTTGGTGCGATGCACGACGACCTCGATCGTCTCCTCGCCTGACGCCTCCGCGGCGGCCACGAGCTCACGCAGCTGCACGAGCGTCAGCTGGGTAGCATCGCGGTCGGCCTCGATCTTGGCGTGCACGATCGCGTCGCGGGCGAGCTGCCGCGCTCGCACGGCTCCGAGGTTCGGGTCACTCGCCATCGCTACCCTCGCTCGGGTTCGCGTCGATGATCGCGGTGAGCCGCTGACCGAAGTCACGGGTGAGCCGGTGTAGCTCATCTTCGCCCTGCATCGCGTAGTTGTTGGTCCAGCTCTGCACGTCCTCGCGAAGCACGAGCAGCTTACGGCGATCGCCCTGCTGCCCGAGTAGCTCGCGAAGGCGACCGGCGAGGTCTTCCGGGCCCGCGAGCGGGTCGTGGTCAGCGACCGCCAGCTCGATATCGGTCAGCTCCTGACGCGCGGCTTCCAGTTCGGCACGTAGGGCTTCGACCTCGGTCGGCGGTCGGCGGTTCTCCGCGATCGCGCGCACGATCTCATCCGGCGGCGTGGGCATGGTCTCGTCAGCGCTGAACAGGCGGAAGCGGGCCGGCTTGCTGCCGCTCGCTTCGAGCATCATCCCGCGCGATCGGTTGCCTTCGTCGTGGATCATGAGAGGCGTCGAGAGAAGCACCACGCGCGCGAGCCCGATGAACGCCTCACGGCCCTCGCATGGATCAGCTTTGACCAGCTCGACCTCCCATCGCTGCGCGACGACCAGGCCTGGAATGAAGGTTAGCGACGTGCTCGGCGACGACTCTCGGAAAAGCTGGATGGTCTGAGCTGTCGTCCGAACCAGCACGCCGCCGTGGATGTTCATCGCTTCGGTGGTGTCGTCGCGATTGACCACCAACCGGTGCCAGCGAGTGGGGCTGCTTTCAATGCGCTTGATCTGCATGGCGGGCCCAAGCGCCGGCCACCGCGACTCATTCCAGCGGCCACGGTCCGCGCCATCGAGCCCACGCCTGCGGCACGGCTTGGCCCGGCGGCAGCGGCAGCGGATCGGTCAAGCGCAGCACGTCGCCGAGCTCGATCGCATGGCCGAATCCGCACGCGGCGAAGTAGCTGTCGAACGCCTCGCGCTCGATCCCGCCGCGGTCGCTGGTCTGCTCCCACAGATCGTCCGGGTGAGCCGAGACCACGCCCGCGCTGGTCACCACCGCGACGACCTTGGACATGGGCGCGGTCTCGTAGATCAAGAACTGCTCGCCGGGCGCGAGCGCAGGCTTGCGCGTGCGGTACTCGACTCGCTTGATCCGGGCGAGGATCATCGCGACGTACCGCGGGCGGATAGCGAACACCAGCGGCGCGGTCACGCGGCCACCCTGCGCCACAGATCTTCGAGCAGCGCGGTCACCTCCGCGACGGTGTCCGGCTGCGCCTTATCGTCGATCACCGTGAGCTTCTTGGCCTCGCAGGCGGATCGCAGCGCAGCCGCGAGATCGAGGATCTCCTGCTCGGCGACCTCGAGCTGCTCGGCGACCACGCGTAGCTGCGGCACGGTCATCACGACCACACCGCGCTCGAGCTTGGAGTAGCCGGATTGCCCGATCCCAAGCGCGTCGGCGATGCTCTCTTGCGACCGGCCTTGGCGTAGCTTGGCGATCGTGAAGCCGACGATCGCGGGGTAGCTGATTGGTGTGGCGGGTTGCATCTGGGTAGGTTGTACAGCGGGGAACGGCCCCTGCTTCCCGGCGGGGCCACGATGGTCATCCGAGCAGCGCGAGGGCCCGCGCCACGACGCCCGCGAGATCCGGCGCGTCCATCACCTGACACAGCCGGCGCACTCGGTAGCGCGCGGAGTCCTCGGTGATCTCCAGCGACTTGGCGAGCTGCGGCGCCGAGTCGACGCCCATGAGCAGCTGCTGCAGGGCGACCGCGAGCTTGGCGGTCAGGCGGTAGCGCTCGACCGCCGCTGTGACGGCCCTCGCGGTTGCGGCGAACTTGCGATCACGCGGGCCGCGTCGTGTCGGCTGGTAGCCTGCTGCGGCCAGTGCCAGGTGCACGCGCGCGGCTTCGGAGTCGTCGTCGATCTCGAACGCGACCTGCATGTCCATCACAGCGCGAGCTCCAGCTGCGGGGCGGCCTCGAGCTCGTCGGCCTCGAGCTCGTCGTCGACGATCGCCAGCGGGGTGCGGGCGTACCGGGTCCGGCGCTGCCCGGGGCCCTGGTCATCGTCTGCGACGATCTCCAGCTCGAGCGCGTGGGCGTAGAGCAGGCGATGCAGCTGCTTCCGCGCGCGGTAGATCCGGCTCATGACGGTCCCGATCGGGGTGTCCATCAACTCGGCGATCTCCTTGTAGGAGAGCCCTTCGAGGTCGGCGAGCTCGACCGCTCGGCGGTACTCCGCGGGGAGCTGCGCGAGCGCTTCGGCAATCGCCTCACGGGTCGCCTGCTCGCGGATGATCTCATCGGGCCCGGGCGGTGTGCTGTGCGAGTAGCCGATCGATGCGCTCGACGTCGACCGCATTTCGCAGTGCACCGACGCCACAAAGTTCTGCGCGCGACCCTGCCGGTGATAGCCGTTGATGAAGGTGTTGCGCTGGATGGTGAACAGCCAGCCCTTGATGTTGGTGCCCTCCTGGAAGGTGTCCCAAAACCGGAACGCGCGGACCATGGTGTCCTGCACGAGATCCTCGGCTTCGGACGGGTCACGGGTCAGGCGCATCGCGTTCCCGTAGAGGTTCTCCAAGAGAGGGAGGGCTGCTCGCTCGAAGCGGCGGCGGTCACTAGCGGTCATCGTGCTCATGTCTGGTCTGGTCTTTCAGGGTGGAGAGCGACCCTACGCGATCGGTCACTCGCGCGGGGCAGGTCGGATATAGTCTAGCCAGGACTAACTTACAAGATCTCTCTTGCGTGCTCGTGCACTTTGTCGCTGCGCTGCGGAGCACAGCGTTTAGCGATCGTGTTGCGCTTCGGCCGAACGGAGCTGGCCAGCATGGCACGGTACGCCAGCGGGGCCGGAGCCCCGATCGATCAGAGCGCGCCAGGCCGGGTCGCGTACTCGGCTCGCACCAGGTCAATCATCCAATCAATCTGCGCTGTCCGTTCGCCGGGGTTGTCCTCGTACGTGCAGATCATCGAGTACAGAGTCGTGGTGCGGATGCTTCGCAACCCAGCCTTGTAGGCAAGCTGCTCCGCGGTCAGCAGCGGCTTCACGAGCGTGGCCTCGCCCGCGTTCCCCAGCGACGGCCAGATCGCCTCTGCGCACTCCCAGTGCAGGAGCAGACCGGGCTCGCCAGCCCAGCGGGACTGGTATTTCAGCAAGGGACGCTGGCACGCGTAGCAAGGGCCGAGCTCGTCAGTCGACGGCACGGTCTGATCCATCGTGAGCGGCACTTGGATCGAGCCGGGCTTGACCACATCGCCGTCGATGAAGCACGGCAACCCGTGGCCGGACTCGCGCGCGATCTGAGCGTGCGCATCGCTGCTGCGACGCCGGTATCGGATCGCTACGCGCGACATGACTTGCTCCGCTTGGGGGCCGGCTTCCAATCCGGGTTGACCATCAGCCACAGATCACCGATCGGCGAGTACATGCACTTGCCGTCTTTCACCAACTGCTTGGCGACCGCGATCGGCATGAATCGATGCTCGCCAGCCGTGCGCACGTCGAACCCGACGACCTTGCTCATCTTGGTGTCCTTGAACACCGCGCCGTAGTGCGAGCCCGGGAGCATCCGCCACACCGTGATCGCCGGGTTCGGGTGATCCGCAAGCTCAGCGAGCCGCTTGCGGTCGGTCTCCTCGAGCAGCTCAGCGAGCCGTCGCTGGCGCTCCTCTTTGGTCAACTTCTCGGTCTGCATGCCTGGTCCTCTTCGCAGCTTCACGCCGCCTGCGGCCGGCCGAGCTCGTCGGGGCCGCGGGCGATGCCGGAGCTGCTCAGAAGTGCGCCGGCATGGTGGCGTCGGCGTGCGCGGTGACACTGGCCTCGATCTCACCAATCACGTCGAGGCGGTTGATGCCGAGTGCATCGGCAGCCGCGAGAGCGCTGATCACCATGTCGTCGGCCCAGTACTCGATCGGAGAGCCGCAGGTGGTGAGCGGGTAGCGACGGCGCTTGGTTTTGCGACCGTGGTCGGCGAAGAGGGTCACCTCGCCCTCGAAGGTCTCGCTGCCGATGGTAATCACGACCTCGGCATCGACCGCATCCTTGGTGTCGCAGGTCGACGAGGCGGCCACCTTGGTGACCTTGACCTGGTAGCCGGGCTCTTCGCCCCACGCCCAGTGGTCGCCCTGGTTGCAAAGGTCGCCCCACCAATCCTCGCAGAGCTGCGAGAAGTCGCTGAGCGGCTCCTCGTCGACGAACGCCTCGTTCCTGCTGCCGTAGCTGACCTCGATCTCGGCGCCCGGGTAGAGCTGCTCGAACTGCTCGAGCACGTATCCCTCCCAGTCGCATGGCTCCGGCCCTTCGTAGGCGGTGACGGTGGCGGTGACGGTGCGGGCGGCCTTGCTAGCGAGGATCGCCGCCCAAGCGCCGTCATAGTCGCCGGCCTCGACGTCGGCGAGCGCGGCCGCCAGCTTGTCGGCATTGGCCACGCAATCCTCGTGGTCGTCGTATACACGCACGAGACCAGCCGGCTGCTCGTCGGTGCTGGCGCAGATTGAGTCGACGGGACCGAACCCGGTGTTGATGCGCGAGAGGTGATCGTTGATGGTGGCGAGGGTGTCGGTGCTCATGATCGGGTCCTTCTACTGCCTAAGCCCCGCGCGGCGAGCCGGGCGGGGCGGTGGTGGGCCCGGTGACTAGGTCAGTCGACGGCCGACGACCATTCGTTCTGCTCGGGGAACGCGTCGTCGTCGTCACCAAACATCAGCGCGCGGTTGTAGGCGGCGATCTCTTCGGTGGTCAGACCGTGGTAAGAGTCGCGCCCTGCGTTGGTGTTGTTGCGGACGGCGGCTTTGATGGTGGTAATGCTGGTCATTGCGGCGGCTCGTTTCGTCGGGTACTCGGTTGAGATAGTCTCAGTAGGACTATACGTCAACAGCCCGAATAAAGAAAAGTGCACTGGCCCGATACGAGCCAGTGCACACCGTTTCCGGGGCCCGTTGCGCTCAGTGCACCGTCGCCGATTGGTCCATGCAGTAGGGGAGCGGCTTGCCCATCCGGACCGCCGCGAGCCGGAGTGCTTCGAGCTCAGGCGTCGGGGTCCCCACGATCGCCAGCACGGCGCGCGACCGGTGCCCGATCCGAGCGTGGATCGTGTGGCCCATCGGCCCGACGTAGTCCACGGCAAGCACCACCGCGAGCAGGGCCGCCTCACCGGCCGACAGCGGCCCGCGCCCGCCGATCGTGATCTCGTCGCGCTTCGAGCCCTTGCCCACGCGGACCGACCAGCGCCGGTCCGTCCGCTGCTCGAGCAGCTTGCGGATCGCCGCGGCCGCTTCGCTCGGCTCCGCCCTGTCGACTCGCCGGGCCAGCTCGAGCACGTCGACCTCGAGCGGTGGCGGCGGGCTCAGCCGCGCGGCGTGGCACCACACGGCCCGCATGGCGTTGTCGCGCGAGTAGGCGACACCGGTGGCCTTGAGCTCGAACCCGTCGACGCGCCAGCGGTGAGCCGAGCTCGGCCATGCGGATCGGTCGTCGCGGTCGACCTCGATTAGCGCAGACGCTCCGTTGCCGAACCAGACCGTCCACAGCCCGCCAGCGTGAGCGCGCACCCGCGGGTGCAGCAGCGGCACGGGGTCACGCGTCGACACGGTTGCCCTCCGGTCCGCGAGAGTAGGTGCCCTCGCGATGAACCCCGCGACCGCGCTCGATCGTGCCGCTGGTAGCGACCCACCGCCGGCCGTAGCAGTCGCTCGCGGTCACCGACGGGATGTAGGGATCCCAGCCGTCGCCCTGGCAGCAGACGTGGTCGCAGTCGGCGAGCCAGTCCTCGCGCATGGGGGTGAGCTCAGCCTCGCGGCGCGGCTCGGACGGCGGGAGCTTGGGCGAGATCGGAGCCACCGCGCGCGCGAGCAAGCCAGCGGCCGCGCGAGTGAGGTGACCTTGGCGGGCGGTGGGCTGGCCACCCTGCCCGAGCGCCGCGGGTCGGTTGTCGAGCATATAGACCACCGCTTCGCGCATCGCTGTGGGGAAGTCCGCGACGCGCTCGCGCCCCAAGAACTCGCGACGGACCTCGGCAACGGGCCCGCCGCGGTGCTTCGGGTGTCCGCTCAGCGGCAGCTCGCTAGCGGGAACCTGCACCGTCCGCTCCTGATCGCGCTCGAGCATCGCCCCGCGCTGGTCCGCGACCACGCGCAGCACTCGACCCTCGCTCGACTTGAACTCCGCGCGCCCAGTGCCCGCGGTCGCGTCCACGTCGAGATCGACGATCCGCCAGCCGATCGACGCGAGCCCGCGCTCGGCCATGGCCAGGCGCTTGCGCAGCATCTCGGAGAGCTTCGGCCGCGGCTCGGCACGGTAGACCACGCCCGCGTGACCCTGGCACCGTGGTGCCGCCTTGCCGAGCAGGCGAATCTCGACCAGGGCGACGGCGCCCCAGCACTGCCCGCCCATGTGGAGCCGGCCGGTGAGCACTTCGCAGTGCACTGGGGCGTGGCCCAGTCGGGCGATCGACGTGTAGCTATCTGCGGGCTCGGTCATCGACGCGTGCTCCTGTGGCCGGTCGCTTCGATGGCGATGCCGCTGATAAGGCGTCCGAGTTGCTCGTGCGAGAGAGCGATCGTGGTCTCGCCGTCGGGACCGTGGACCTTGAGCTTGGCATAGCGTCCGTCCGGGCCTTGCGACTGCACGAGAGTGAGGGTGATTTGCTCATCCATAGTTGCTCCGATCGTATTCGCGCCAGCCGTTGGGGTCCGCGACCTCGGCGGGCTTGTTGTGTTTGATGACCAGCGCGGCCGTGCGCACAACCGCCGCGGCCGATTGATTCGCGTCCATGCCCAGCGCGTGCCGGAGCGCTTCGATCGCATCCTCGAGCTCGACGTCCATCACAGCGCCCCCATCCCGCGGACCAGGGCCGCGACGGTGTCCGGCTGGGCGGCGTCGAGCCGCGCGTGCCCGCCCGCCTCGGAGTCGAGGTTCGCCGCCCAGCTGCGCGCGTCGTGGTAGACCTCCACGGCGACGCGCGAGCCGGTGGGGCCGACGAGCGCAAGCCCGCCGTCACCGTCGACGCGGCGAACGTCCACGGTCGCGCCGAGCTGGCGCAGGGTATCGAAGATGCTCTCAGCCATGGTGGGTGCTCACTTTCCCTTGTAGGTGCCGAACCGCTTGGCGTCGGTGATCTGCGGGTGTTCGCGCTTGCGCCGGGGCGGCGGGTTGACCCCGCCGTCGCCCTCGCGCTCGCTCTCCGCAATCGCCAGGTACTTGATCTTGTTCCCCTGCGCGCGGGTGCAGGTGTATGGCTGGGCACCGGCCATCTGGGCACCGGCCATCATGCCCATGTAGAAGTAGTAGAGTGCGAGCTGGTCGTGCATGGCGTTCCCCATTGACGAGTAGAGATATAGTCCTAACCGGACTAACATGCAAGTCCCATCAGCGCACGTTGTCTGGCGCGGATAATGGGCGACTTTCCGGCCCGAACGCTGGCATATTCCGCGGGCCCGCTCGGTCTACTGAGCATGACCGGACACGCTGATATCTACGCTGAAATCGCAGACCAGATCGCCAGTGCCTTGGAGCGCGGCGTCGCACCGTGGCGCAAGCCATGGCGGGGCCGCGGTGGTGGGCTGCCCCGCAACCCGTCGACGGGCCGGGCCTACACCGGCGTCAACTGGGCGATCCTGATGTGCGCCGCATGGGAGCGCGGCTTCTCCTGCGTCGAATACCTGACCTACAAGCAAGCGCAGGCGATGGGCGGCCATGTTCGCAAGGGCGAGAAGGGCACGCGCATCCTGATTATGAAGCCTGTCACCCGCAAGAACCCGCGCGAGGGCCAGGACGCCGACTACCTCATGGCCAAGCGCGCAACGGTGTTCAATCTCGACCAGATCGACGGCCTCGCCTTCGACGAACCCGAGACCACGATCGAGCCGATCGCCGCGGCGGAGCAGCTGGTCGCCGACTACCTCGCGAGCGGGCCCGCGCTGCGCGTCGGCGGGTCGGCCTACTACACGCCCTGCGAGGACTCGATCACCATGCCCGCGCTCGGGCGCTTCACGACGCCGGAAGCCTACTACTCGACGCTGTTTCACGAGATCGGGCACTCGACCGGTCACCCGTCGCGGCTCGATCGTGACCTCAAGGTGCTCGGCCGCGATCACTCCTACGCGCGTGAGGAGCTGGTTGCGGAGTTTGCCGCCGCGTTCCTGCGCGCGCACGCGGGGATCGTCGACGGCTGGGAAGTCGAGCAGTCCGCGGCCTACCTGGCGCACTGGGCAAGCAAGATCCGCGAGGATCCCAGGCTCCTGACCTGGGCGGCCTCGCAGGGCCAGCGCGCCGCCGATCACGTACTGGCCAAGCGCAGGACCGGCGGCGAGCGATCGGCAGCGGCCTGACCCGCACATGATCCGGGCCGGATAATGCCGGCCCGCGATCACCCGCTATCTTGTTGGTGTGACCGCCCCGAACTACCGCCGCTGTCTCCTGCCCCACCTCGCGCGATCGGTGCACGTGGTCGGCCAGCGCCGGATCCCCGCAGTCCCGCTGCCGCACCTTCCGTCAAGCCGTCGACGCATCGCGAACGCTCAACAGGCCTTCGCAGTCGTCAAGGCTCGCGGGGAGGTGTGGCACCTGTTCGGCCGCTACGTGGGCCGGCACGTCGCCGTGGCGGTTGGTCTGGCCTAGAACGGGCGCCCAAGCGCGAGCTCGAAACGACGCCGCTTGCAGCGGTAGCGGGCTTCCTCGACGTCGCGCGGCGCATCAATGTCGTCGTGCGCCTTGGCCATCTTCGGCGCGTTCACGCTGTACTGGGTGATGCAGCTGCCGTCGATCGAGCTCACGCCCAAGTCGCGGCAAAGCAGCGCTCGGCGCAGGCCGTTGACGCGCCCGACGTGCACGCGGATCCCAAGGTCGAGGCCGAGCTCGGCCCAGTCGTGTAGCGTCTGCCACTTCCAATTCGGCGTCCCCACACCCGCGCTTCCGCCCACGAACAGCACGCCGATCTCATGCTGCTCGAGCAACGGGCGGACCCGCTCGACCGTCATGCCGTCTTGCACCGCGAGCGCGACCGTGTCGACACCGTGGTCCGCGAGCCAGCTGCGGCGATCGGTGAGCCAGCTGATCGAGCGCTCGAGCGAGGCCTCGCCGCCGTTGACAATGTCGGGCAGCACCAACCACTCCGCGCCCGCGCCGAGGCGCTCGACCAGCTTTTCCATGGGCCGCCCTCGCCAGTCCGCGGACGCTTGGGAGCACGCCCACGCGCCATTATCCAGCACGTAGGGTCGGCCCTCGAGCGGGTACACGTGGCCGGACATGTCCCGGATGCGTTTGTCGCCGGCCTTGGTCGTGCGGACCTCGAGCGGGCTGAGCAGGGTCCCGAAACCAAAGCGCTTGCACGCGGCGACGGACAGCTCGCTGGTCGGCCTGCAGACGTAGAGCCGTAGGTCGGCGCGGAGCGGTCGCAGGGCGAGGCACCGCGGGATCGCTACGTCGTCGGGCGTGAGCTGCTCGCCGTCACGCCACACGCGAAAGCCGAGGTTGACCAGCTGCCGCGCGGCGCCCCGGAGCCCGCCCGAGAACTCGCTCGCGCGCAGCGGGTCGCCGCCGTGCTGGTAGGCCGCGGCCACGCCGAGCACCGCCTTGGGCGGGAGCTCGAGCCCGCCGACCTCGACGGTGTCGCGGGTCCCGGGCGCGAAGCCGTAGCGGGCCAGGAACGCGTCAGGCCCGATGCGCGCAGCTTCGGCGACGGCATGCAGCACCGCGCGGCGCTCGATCGTGGCGATCATGGCGAGCCCCCGAACAAGCCGAGCTGCTCGGGCTCGGTGCGGTAGTACCTGTGGACGAAGCAGAGCCCGCGGCCGCTGATCTGCCATGCCGCGTGCCGTGTGTCGCGGACCAGCAGCCCGGACTCGACGGCGGCTGCATGCGCCTCACCATCGGCGTCGAACAGCTGCGCGCCGGGCAGATCTTCGAGGTTGGGATCGCCGAACGCGAGCCACCGCGACGGCCGGCGCTCCCACCAGCGCAGGTAGGCCGCAACTCGGAAGGGTTCGATCGTCGTGATCACTTGGACCTCCGCTTGCGCGCGGGCTTGTGTTCGCCGTTGGTCAGGTGCCAGTCGATCGCTACCAGGATCATCTCGAGCTCATCCTGGCGCATGTGCGAGAGATCGAGCGCGGGCCGTTCGAGATCTGCGATCGCCTTCTTGTCTTCGGCCTTGTAGATGGCAACCAGCCGATCGAGCACCTTGAGCCGTCGCTGAGCTTCCTCGTAGTCAGGATCGGCCTCACCCGCACCACCATCCTCGAGCGCGCTGTGATAGTCGCAGACCTCGCGAGGATCGTCGGGCGCTCCGGTCCCGTTGTAGCACTCGCAGCGCTTGGCGATCGCGGCCAGCCGAGCGCCACGGTACGCGGCTACGCGAGTGAGCGACGCCTTGCGACCTTCGACTGCGAAGGCAAAGCGCAGCGTCGGTCGCACGTGAAGCTTGAGGGTCATCGCCGATCCTCGTGACGCTCTACCACGTCGCAGTCGCAGCGCTCGACCAGGTCAAAGTCGCCGTGCGTCTTGCAAGCGTCGGTGGTGCAGTACGGGCACCACTCGCTCGGGCATTCGATCGGGCAGTGGTAGGTGTGGTGCGCGTAGCATTCGCCCTTGTAGATGTACCGGCAGACGTGCTGGCACTCGGCGTGTTGGCTTCCGTGCTCGAAGCCCACGGTGGTTGGTGCGGGAGCTTCTGTCACTCGCATGATCATCCCTCGCCCTCGCGCAGCAGCGTCGACTCGCAGCGACGGCACGCGGCGTCGAACAGCATGCGCGCGTGGTCCTGCTCGGGATACCGCTCCTGCAGCTCGCGGCCTTGCTCGGCGTGCTTCTCCAGCATGTCCGCGCGCGTCATGCCGATCGCCCGCAGAGCCGCGCCACCGTTGAGCAAGTGCGTCAGCTTGGGCATGACCTTGTCCACGTAGCGAACCCACCGCGACTCCGGCGAGTCCTGGCGTTCGTAGTCCTCGATCAGCGCGACGATCGAGTGCAGACCACGGTCGCGCAGCCTCTCGACCGCCCAGCGCTCGCGCGAAGCCTTGGCCTCGCGCTCGTACTCCGAGAGCCCCCACGCGGTGTTTGTGTCCTGCACGCTCGGATGCCACTCGGGCAAGTCGTGCACGATCACGGCCGCCAGCAGCTTGCCGCGGTCGAGCTCAGGAGGGGCCAGCTCGAGCGCGATCAAGGCCAGCATCAGCGTGTGCGTGGCGTCGCTCTCGGGTCGGCCATCCGGGTGCTGAGTCGCGCGCTCCACTTGCCCGAAGTAGAGCGCCACTTCGGCGATGTGCAGCGCGTGGTCCATCACGCCCGCGTAGCTCTTGGGTTCAGTTTGGTCACTCACGCGGGCAACAAGCGTCGCTGCGCCGTCGTCATTCCATGCACGCGAGTGAGCGCCACCTCGACCAGCTCGCCGATCTCGAGCCCGGTCGCATCGATCGCCACGCGCCGGAGCGAGGCATTCACCTCGAGCGCGCCCGCGATATCCTTGTACCCGCGCGTCCGTGCCTCGAGCCTGCGCCCGAGCTCGGCGGGCTCGATCCACAGCGAGAGCGCCGACCACCGCAACCCCGCGAGCTTGGCCGTGGCCGTCGGGAGCAAGCCCGCGAAGGTGTCGACGATCACCACCGGCCGCGCGCCCGCGCGGACCAGCTCGCGCGCGCCCGAGCACGCCATGCCGACCGCGGCCGCGTGAGTCCGGCGATCGCCCCAGTCGCAGCGGATCACCAGCCCGCGCAGCTGATCAACCTCGATCGTCGCCCCGCTGTAGAGGCTCTCGCGAAGCGCTGCGGCCAGCGTCGACTTGCCGGACCCCGGCGCGCCTCGGATCAGGAGCACGTCAATCACAACGGCACCCGCTTGGACCGGCGCCCCCTAGCTGGTCGCGTTCGATCGCCCAGTGCTCGATCGCATTCACGCGGCGACCCCAGCAAGCGCGTGCTCGCGGACCCACACGCCGGCGGGGCTCAGCTGGTAGACCTCGCTGGCGCCATGGTCGAGCAGCTCGAGCATGACCTCGCCGATCGCCTGCGCGGTGGCGACGGGCACCGCGTTGCCGACATGCTCGCGCACCAGCTTGTCGCTGCCCTGGAGCTGGACCCACTGACCACTCGGGTCACCGATCTCGAGCTCCGTCGGATCGCCAGGTCGATGCCAGACCGGGATGTTCTGCAAGAGCATCAACTCGGCCGTGGTCATCGGCCGGTGCACGGTCCCGTCGGGCGCGCGGATGATCATGTGGGTCCCGCGGGCGCCTTCGACGATCTCGACCGGGGGCCCGACGAGCCAGAACTCGCCATTGACCCACGCCTCTCGATCGCACGTCAATGGCTGGCCAGCGACGAGCTCGTGCGTGGGCTGAAAGAGCTGTCGGCCATCGGCGACGCTGACCGGGGCGACGTCGATGCTACTGCGCCCGCGCACGACCTTACTGGGTTTGCTCGGGTCGAGAACGCCGAGACTGTCGGCGTGCCGCTTCGAGATCCTCGGGTCGCAGACGCTGCTCGGGCTGTTCTCGATCCGCTGGTGGCCGATCACCGGCGTCTTGTAGGGGCGCTCTGCAGCGCTGACTCCGATCGCGTCCTCGAAGCGCGAACAGGCGCTGCGTGGGTCGACCGAGCCGTCGCCTAGATCGAGTGGGCCGGTGTTGATGCAGCCAGCGAAGCGAGGCTCCACGCGCCCGTCGGCGACGCTCGAGAACGTGTTGCGGCTGGTGCCCTCGCCGAGCACGGCGTGGCTCGGCAGCGCGCTATCGTTGACTCCGAAGCCGCCGTTCTGCCGTGATGCTCGATCGCCAAGCCGGGGGTCCGTCACGCTCGCCCAGCTCGCATTACCGGCACGTGCGTGGGCGATGATGGTGTGCGAGGGATCGTCGCTCGAACACACGCCGTAAAAGCCCGTCTGGCGGTTGGTCGTGTTGCCGCCCATCCGCGGATCGACGTCGACCAGGTGCACGCGCGCCGGGATGCCGCGCCAGTCCTCGCGCTCTCGGACACCGGCCAGCCGTAGCCAGTTGAGCCGGTTGATCTTCGGTAACCGGTGGTGCGGACCGCCAGCGGTCGAGCCCGGCACGGGCGGCGGCAGCTGCCACAGCACGCTCGACATGGGGCGCAAGCCGAGGTTGGGCGGACGCAGCAAGAAACTCGGGCAGGCGCTCTTGAGGCGCGCGACGAGCAGCAGGCGCTCGCGCTTTTGTGCGAGCCCACCCCATTCGCCACAGTCGTGCGGCTCGAGGTTGATCTCGTAGCCGTGCTTGCGCAGCAGCTTGGTGACCTTAGCAAGCCACTTCGCGCCGCGGTTGAGCATGCGCGGCACGTTCTCCAACAAGATCAGCTTGGGCAGCTGGCCGGGCCAAGACTTGACCGCGAGCCTCACCGCGTCGTAGGCGAGCTTGTTGAGCGCCTCGTATTTCTCCTGCTTGCTCATGCTCTCCGGCAGGCACCCGGAGAAGCCTTTGCAGTTGTGGGTGGCGATCAGCGGCGAGCAGTAGGTGTCATCCTCGTCGACTTCGAGGTTCCAGACCTCGCCGTCGTAGTCGCGCTCTTCGGTCGACTTCACGCGCAGCCAGACCACGCCATCCTCGAACTTGTAGGTGGTGCGGACCGTGTTCACCCGCACTTCGATCTCGAACCGATCGCTGGTATTGACGGTGCGACCTTCGATGACGGCGGTGCCAGCCTTGGCACACTGGCTGATGCACCCGAACTGACCCAGCCGCAGCAACGCTCGCTGCACGTCGAGCAGAAGCTGGCGGGAGATTGATGCCAAGCGCCAGCCGCCGTGCTCGCGTTCGGTTCCATCCGTGAGCCGGAGCCCGAGTAGAAGCGACGAGAGCAAGTCCAACTCGAGGCCCAGCAGCGATTCGGGGATGCGTTTGTTGAGCGCCCCATCGCCGAATTCGCCGCACATCCAGCAAAGGTGTCGCCCCTCCATGCGGATGCGCGCGTTCCCTTCGCCCTGCTCGAGGTTGACCCGGTAAGACAGCCCGAGCCGGTCGAGTGCGTCGCAGGCCAAACGAAACTTCCGGCCCGTCGTCGAGCCGAGGCTCAGAGTCACTTCGTTGCGATCGGGTCGGCGGTGACCGTCGCCGATGTACATGCCGAGAATCAGCCACAGGTCCGGCTTCGTCGCGAGGCCGCGGAGGTCGGCGATCTTGTTGGTGACGAACGGCTGCCCGCCGCGCTCGGCAATGCGAGGGTCGCCCCACTGCCCGACAAAGTGCGTGGCTGTCCCCTGGACCTCACGGGGCACGGGGAACCCTACCCGATCACCAGGTCGAACGTCCGCGGCCGCGCGCCACTCGGGCCGCGTCATCGGCTTCTTGTGCTTGTATGTCCGAGCCCAGATCGGGTGCTCGTCCGTGTACCACTGGGGTTCGAGCGCTCCGTTCAGGCGGATGCCGTGGAGCTTGCCGACGTACCGGCGGCGGTTGACCTTGTCGACGCGGCAGTAGCGACCGGTGTGGGTCAGCACCAAATCTTCCGGCGCTATGCTGTCGATGCGTCGGAGCCCGCCCCGAGTGTGCACAAGCCCCTCGGGTGGCAAGCACGGTGGACTCATCACGACCACGTCCGGCACGCCCTCGCAGCGCTTGGCCATCTGCCACGGCTTGATCTTGCCGAGGTCGACGACCTGCGCCATCGCACCGGTGAGCAGCTCAAAGTCTTTGCAGGCGAGCTCATCGAGATCGAACGCACCGATCGACTCGAAGCGTGAGCCCGACCTCGAGCGCGCACGCAATGTGCCGAGCGTATAGGCTCCGAGCCCGCAAAAGAATGTGACGACTTTGTAGATTCGTGGCTGCATTGGTCAGTCGATCTTGATCGCGGCGTCCATGTCCATGGTGGGCTCGGCTTCGGGCACGCGGTGCTTGCCATGGCGAATGTCCTCGGCCAGCAGCGTCAGCAGGTGGCGAGCCATCGCAGCGCCAACTCGATCGCGCGAGACGTCAATCTCGTCGATGCCGATCGGCTTGAACACGTCTTCGGGGTAGCTCGCGCGGAGCTTGTTGATGTGCGCGAGTACAGCCTCGCGTTCGGTCCTGTTACTCATGTTTCGCTGTCCTCGTAGTAGTGCTCGACGGGACCAGCCCCACCGAGTTCGCCGGCTTCGATCACTCGGCGCTTGGGTTCAGGTAGCTCGCTGAGCAGCTGCTCGATCTGCGGCAGCCACCGGCGAGCATCGGTGGCGTCTTGCTTGTGCGGCTTGGCTCCGACCTCGAGCCGCACGAGTAGGTGCTTCACGTTGTGCACGAGTGCGGCGAGTTGCAACAGCCGCGCGTCAGGCTGCGCGCTCACGGCCTGATTCCCGCCGCGAAGGATGCGTGACGGTGCCGCAAGATGAACGCTTCGAGCTTCTCGCCGTGCCGCCAAGTCGTGCGTATGTTGGCGCTCGTCAGCGTGATCGCGGCGCCATTGTCCGCGCACGCGACGAACGATATTTCAGCGACCAGGCACAGCGCATCGACCCTGCGCGCGAGTCGGCGAAGCTGCGCGGTGCTGGCCAGGACCAGCGATCCCGTCGTCTGCTTCGAGTTAGCCATCGTCGCCCTCCATCGGCCACACGTTCACTGGTGGTCCGTCGTAGTCATCGCCGGCAGCGTTCACGCGTCGTCGCACCAGCACGTCAGCGTCGCAAGGGTCATCCCCGCCCGCGTAGCAGCTCACAAAGATCTCGACGACCTCGCCGGGCTCGAGCATGAGCGGGTCGGGCCACTCCATTTCTCCGAGGTACAGCGTGTCGCGGCACTCCGGGCACCACACGTGATCGTCCTCGAGCGGCACGGCCCAATCGGGTGCGGGCTTCATCGCCGCCACTTCCCCGCCCGTCGAGCGAACGACGACTTGCGAGCGCGCTCGCGGTCGATATCTCGCTTCATCTGCGCGGCGTCCCATTCTGTACTGCGATGAAAGACCACGGCCTGCGATTCCTCGGGCGACGGCTCGGGCGTGATCGAGTTGTCGATCACCTCGCGTTCGGCCGCGTGGTCCCAGTCGATTGGTTCGTTGAACACCGCAGGCCCACCCTTGCCTCGCAGTCCGACCGGCGGAGGCTCCATGGCGATCAGGATCTCGGTCAGCCCGATCTCGCCGCGCGCGGCCGACTCGGTCCAGAGCTTGACGCGGTCGGTCGTGAGCTCGAAGCCTCGCTGCTCCGCGGCTTGTTCGAGATCGCGGATCGAGCAGTCGAGCACGAGCGCCAGCTCGGCGAGAGCTTGTACTCGCTCGACCTCGCGCTGGTCGATGCCACCCAGCAACGCGGCCGCGGGCAGGAGCTGCAAGAGCTTCGTCATGGAGAGCATCGATTTGCCGTGGCCAGGTCGCGCTTCGAGCTGTCGTCGCTCGAGCTCAGTCTTGGTCGCCTTGGGCGGGTCGGAGTCTTCGGTCATGCCGGACCAATACCGCGGTCCGGCCCGTCATTCCCGGCCGCCGCGAGCTCGAGCTCATCGGGCTGGGTACCGGCCAGAGCGTGCCCGATGACGCCCGCGTAGATCAGGCGCATTTCGGCGTCGGAGTAGTCCCAGGAGTCCCACTCGTTGCGGCCGCCCTGTTCGCGGTAGCGCTGGTGCGAGGCTCGGAACATGTCGCGCCATTTCGCGAAGCCGAGATCGAGCAGGTGGTCGGCGCACTCTTTCCCCCAAGCGATATTGCGCAGGTACCGGCCGATCGCCTGATTGACGGTCAGCGGGAGCCCCAGCCAGCTCCGATGCTGCTCGGGCACGAGCTCCGCAGCCAACCGAACAAACCGCTCTGCTCGCGCGGTCAATCCACCGGCGCGAGCGAGCCTCGCTTTGCGGCGCAGCTCCTCGAGCACTTCGCTGCGAGTGCCCGAGAACAGCAGCGTGTCCGGTGAGCGGAGCATGCAGTGCAGCTCCACGGTGTCTCCGTTGATCGTGATCTTGTAGGCGTTGTCGTCCATGCCGGACCAAATAGCGCGAGAGCTTTTGTCATTCCCAGCGGGAAGTCTTCCACGCCGAGCATGGTACCCTCGCCCGATCATGGATCTTGACAATCTTGCAACTCGTATCGTGCTCGGGTTCGGTCTTGTGATCGCGCTCGGGCAAGCCTGCGCAGGGTGTTCCGCGGAAGCGCGCGAGCCCGCCGTCACCATCGAAAACGCGCCGGAGCGGCCCGTGCTGTTGCCAGATCGTGTGACCCCGCCCGCAGCCGTCCCCGTCCCCACCGTGGCGATCCTAGCCGAGCCCAACACCTGCGACCCGCTGATTCTGCGGGAGTCGGCAGAGGGTCCGGTGCTGAGCAAGCGCTTGCCAGCGTGGCTCAAGTCTCCGCGCGCGGCCGCGGCTCAGCGCGACCAGGTGCGGAAGATCATCGCGATCGTTGGCGACGAGCTCGGCGCGGACGCGATGGCGATCGATCTGCTGTATCGCAAGGCGATCAGCGAGTCTTCGGCGAACCCGGGCTCGGTCCACGTGCACGGGCCGGACGTCGACGCAGGCGTGGCGTTCGCGAGCTACGGCCGCGAGCACACGAGCGAGCGCTGGTCGGACGCGAGGGTGCCAGTGTTCGTGCTCGTCGACGGCGAGCTCGAGCAGGCCCGAACCGTGCGCGGCAACCCGGCGACCTATGACGCGTGGGCGCTCGGGCGCGGGCTCTACGGGATGGTCTCGCCGCTCTACGTGCCTCGATACTGGTCCGCCGACGCGCCGCCCTGGTCGCTCTGCGATCCCGTGGTAGCGACCGTCGTGGCGATCTGGAGCGCGCGCAAGGGCCAGGCGCAGTGCAAGAGCGATTCGATGCGCGCGGCCTACCGCTGGCTGAGCGCGGGCACGTGCCGCGAGCGTGAGCCCGACAAGGAGCGCAGGTTCGACCGGCTCGCCCGCGGCCACGTTCGCGGGCTCGAGCTGCCGAGGGTTGACCCGCGCTCGCGCGTCGACTTCGGCGATCGATGGCCGATGGAGACGGCTGACCGGGTAGAGCTGCTGGCGAAGCTGCGCACACGGATCGCGCGCGAGGCCAGCTAGATGTCCGCGGCCGACTGTTCGCGGCAGCTCTCGCACTGCAGGTGCGGGGCACTGTCGCCGTGAATGTCATCGGCGTAGGGGTCCGGGTGCAGCTCCTGTTGCTCGAGCGGGATGACCGAGAAGCACGAGCAGCACTTGCCGGGCAGCGGCTTGTCGTAGCGCACGGTCGACGGCGGCTCGCTGCTGCACGTTGGGCACGTGATCCCGTGCGGCAGCAGATCGCGGACCAGCATCCACGCGCACGCGGCCTGCCAGCTGGGATCCAAGTCCACGCCCAGCTCGCGCTCGCGCAGCCAGGTGAGCAGCCCGAGACCGAGCGGATCGCCCTGGTGCGCCTGGTGATCGGCGAAGGCGGTCACGACCTCGGCGGCCTTCGGGACTCGCCGCGTGGTCGTGGCCAGGTCGAGCAGCAGCTCGCCGACGCTGCGCTTGTCGATCCCGTGGCCGTCGCAGCACGCGAGCCGAAACTCGAACGTGTTGGGCCTGAGCTGCGAGCGCTGGCGCTTGAGCATCCCCGCCCGCGCGAGCTTGTTCGCCTCGCGCTGCATGGCGCGCTTATCGAGGTGATGCAGCGACACGTCGCGCGCCCAGTGCTTCCACTCGTCCGGGTTCGCGCGTAGCTCCTTGCGGATCCGCTGCGCCCACTTGTTCGAGAAGTGCCCAATCTCGTCCAGCCCGCAACCCGTGCACTCGCCGATCGCCAGCTCGTGCTCGAAGCTCAGCGCCCAGAGCAGTGCGGTCGGCCACGCGACGAAGGTGCGCGGCCAGGGATGGAGCTGGTAGCCCATCGCATCGCTCGCTGGCGCTTCGATCAAGCAGCCATCGTTCGATGCGGTCATCGCTGCGTTCATCTTGGCGGTCGCGTTCCCATCGCCCCACAACCCGCGGTGCATCGCCCAGATTCGCACGGCCAGCTTGACCGCGCGCTCGGTTTGGATCGGGTCGGACGCGGCGGATGGCGTGTGGCAATGCCAGCACCCAGAGCCCCACTTGCCGAGGCACGCCGGGTTGCAGCAGCTCAAACGCGCGGGATTGGGGTCGAGCTCGGCGTCGCGTTCCTGGATGGTCGGCCGAAAGCCACAGCCAGGGCAGGTGATCGGCAAGCTCACTCCGCGGCTCCGCGCAGCTGCGGGTAGCGGTCGAGCGGCGAGTTCGTGACCGGCATCATCGTCAGCGCGTCGGGCCACGCGGTGCTCACCTGCACCGTGGCTTGGGGTGATGATGGTCTCCAGCATGATCACCCACTCGGCTTTCTCGCTCATGCCGGACCGACCGCCGCGAGCGCGTGGGCATTCCGCGGAATACTCGCGACGGCTGCGCGCTTGGGCGAACCCATGAGCAACAAGCAATTCGACGTGGCGCTCGCATCCAAGCCCGAGCAGATCCCCGACTGGGTCCCCGACGACGAGCGCGAGGAGCTGACTGAGTACCTCAGCTTCGGCGGCGACGACCGCACGGTGATGATCATCCGCAACGGCGAGCGCATCGCTACCCACTGGGATGGAGGCGAAGCCGAGGACAACAGCTTCGGTCGCGATTGGAGCTGGATCGTGGGCGAGCTCCGGGCCGCCTACGATGCTGGTGCGGAAAGCCAGCGCGACACCGAACAAGAGACCTCCGAGCTTCACGAGCAGCTGGCTGCGATGCGCGAGGCTGTCTCAAACATTCAGCTTCCGGTGCCCGTCGACGGCGACTTTCACTACCTGATCCGATCGTCGGGCGGCCCCGACTGTCCGCCGGAGGGCTGGCACGTCGTGTTCGGCGGGCCGTATCAGTCCTACACAATCCCGACTCACGACAACAACGGCGTGCTGGGCTGGTACTACTTCGACCATGACGAGGGTCGCTGGCGCGAGTATGAGAGCCTCGCTGCTCGGGTTGTCTTCGAGGACTTCGAGGATGAAGAAATCGAAGAACGCGACGGCGAAGACGAACCCGGGTTCGATGACCGGGCTCGCGACCTGCTCGACCGCCATCCCGACCGGTTCGTGTCGCACTGCATGATATGGACTCCGAAGCGAAACGAGATCGAGAGCGTCGCCTCGCATGAGGACCTCGTGGGCGAACTGCTCGCGGTGCTGGTGAGCGTGACTGAGCCCGCAACGGACGACCAGCGCGAAGCCATGCAGTGCCTGCGTGACCTGTTCCGCAGCCCAGAGGAGCCCGAGTTGCAGGTGAAGGACCGCGACGAGTCCGCGCTCGAGCAGGAGCTGCGCCGCGCGTGGGGTGACGACGTCACCATCGCCCACGCGGACGGACCGCATATCAGCTCGACCACAATCACCAACAGCGCCGGTCAGGTGCTGTTCAGCTGCGATGGCAAGCCGCGGCGCGACCGGATCCAGCACGCGATCGACGACGCGTTCGATTATCACCACAGCGTCGGCGGCTGACGATCTGGCGAGGCGGGCGGCTCCTGATCCAAGCGATCGCAAAGCGAGTCAAAAACGAGTCAACGGCCGGTCGGCCCAAAAGCGAAAGCCCCGAAATCGGGGCTTTCGTGCAGCGGGAAGCGAGGATCGAACTCGCGGCTTTCAGCTTGGGAAGCTGACGCGAGCCCAGCGGCGAAGGTCTGTGGTAGGGAATCCGGCCGATGGGAACGCGAAAAACACGCAACGACGCAACCGGGCGCGGTCGGGCGCAGCGCCTGGGGTTCTCGCAGCCGAGCCCTCGCGAGTCAACAGCGAGTCAAACGCGAGGTAACGACGCGGTAACAGACAGCGGCCACGGCTTGTGCTGGGGGCCCCCGTGGCGCTGACGGACAAGGAGATCAAGGCGCTCCAGCCCGGCGCGAAACCCTACTGGGTACTCGACGACCTCGGCCTCGAGCTGCTCGTCACTCGCAAGAACAAGCGCTGGTACTTCCGCTTTCGCTACCAGGGCAAGCAGCAGCGGATCCCGATCGGTCCCTACGGACCACCGCCGGCCGGGGTCCCGATCAAGGCCGCGCGCGCGCAGGCGGCCGAGTACCTCGGCATGCTGCGCCGCGGCATCGATCCGCGCGGTGAGGCACCAGCTCCCGCCCTTGTCCCCGAGCAGCCCGAGCACGAGAGCGTCGACGACTTGATCGACCGCTACATCCGCGAGCGCGGCGGCAACTGGCGACCAGGTACCGCGCGCACCTATCGGTCGGCGATCGATAGCTTCCGGGCTTGGTGCTCGAGCTCCGGGGTGCTGACCGTGGATCAGATCACCGCGGGAGCGCTGGCCAGCTTCCGTGGCGCAGCGATCGGGGCCACGCGACGGGTACGGACCAAGGGCAAGGGCACCGGGCGCAAGGCCGTGGTCGACACCGGCGAGAAGCGCAGCAGCAGCGCGATCAACTGTCAGCTGCGCGCGGTCAGGACCATGCTGCAGGCCGAGCTCGACGCGGAGCGGCTGCCGTCGATCGCATCGGGTGAGGTGATCAAGCGGAACCTCAAGCAAGTCGAAGGCGACGAGCCGCAGCCCACCCCGCTGCGATCGCACCAGCTGGTCAAGCTGGTCGCCGCGTGCCGGCGCCACGACCTCGATCACGAGCCGATCGGGCCGTTCGTGGTGACCATGCTCCTCGGCGGGTTCAGGCTCGGCGAGCTGCTGCGGCTGCGCTGGGATGCGGTGGACCTCGAGCACGACAAGGTGATCCGCGTGCGCGTGGGGGCGAAGAAAAAGAACGAGCGCGCGGTGGACCTCGCCGTCTCGCCGATCCTGATCCGCGTGCTCGAGCAGGAGCGCGAGCACGACGGCCGCGGGTTGGTGTTCAAGCTCACCGACAAGGAAGTCGACGCCGCGCGGCAGCGGCTGATCGCCGAGTACGGCGCGCCCGCGTTCCATTGGTCTCAGCGCCACTCCAAGCCCGACGAGCGTTCGCCCCCAACGCTGCGATCAACGTGCGAGTGCTACCTGGTCTGCGCCCGCGGGATCTATGAAGCGAGCTCGCTGTACCTCGCTGCGCGGCGGCTCGGCCACGGGACCGACGTCGCCGAGAAGCACTACCTCGATCCGATCAGCGGGATCCCGGACGACGCTCGGACGCTCGAAGCTGCGATGCAGATCGAGCAGGAGATCGAGAAGATGCTGCGCCCGCGCCGGCGCTTGCAGGTCGTGGAGTAGCGTAGCGGCGCTGGCCCACGCCGTGTCGGTCGAGCAGCCCATGCAGCCCGCCGCACGGCGTGACGCCGTTGCTGCCCTTGCGCAGCGTGGAGTCGATCGAGCTCCAGCTGGCCGCGAACCCCACGTGCTCGATCGCGTCTCCGTCGTGCACACGCGGTCGCTTGCGGTGCTTGGCGAGGTAGCTCCGAGCTCCCGCGATCACGGCGTCGACGTACGCCTGACCGGTGGGGACCTCGAGCTTTGGCAGCGGATCGACCCCCATCCCGATCATGCCGCGCAGCTGTTCGAGCGTCGGCAGCAGATGCGCGGGCTCGACTCCCAGCGCGAGCGCGAGCTTGCAGAGCTTCTCGACGGTGAGCCGCGTGCCACCGTGCTCGAGCTTGTTGAGCGCAGGCCGGTCGATGCCGGCCGCTCGCGCGACGGCGGCCTGCGGCTGGCCGAGCTGCTCGCGACGCTCGACCATGCGGCGGCTGACGAAGGTCTCGACGGACTCGCTCATGGTCAGCTCCCAGCGGGGCACCCCTCGCGGTGGTCATCGCTGGCGCCCAGCTCATCGCTCCCATCTGCCAGAGGCTCAGCACAATCGCAGCCGGGCCGCCACGTCGTGCCGAGCCACTCGATCTCGAAGAACCCGTATTCGTCCAGCTTGCAATAGCTAGTGGTGTCGAACGGGAGCACGGCGAATGCCCAATCGTTGTCGCCGTCGGGGCAGAACACGGCGAGCGGACCAGCGAGCGCCCAGTCCTCGCCGAGCTCCTCGGTGAGAAGCTCGGCGATCGCATCGATCGCTTTGCGCATGTCCGGGTGCTCGCTCTCGAAATCCTTGTGGCGCTCGACCAGCTCGTCGACAGCATCGTCAACCGACGGAGGCCGAAGCAGTCGAAACTCGAACCTGTCCAGCGCGACCTCGATCACCTGACCTCGATCTCGCAGGTCGAGCAGGCGCTCAGAGTCGGTCTTGTCGCCGTCTTCCTCGCCCTTCGCCATCATGATTCCGGCCGTGCTCAGGATCCTGTTGGCCTCGAACACCAGCTTTGCGGCGTGGCCGACCAGCAGAGCTGCGGCCGCGTGTGGGGCTTGCTGCGCGAGGGCTCGTCGAATCGACTTCTCGTGATCGCTCATGCGCTCGGAGACACCGCGAGCGCCCGATCATTCCCTACCGACTCATCTGGCGCGCGCGACTCGTCAGGTTCCCGCGCTCGCCCGCCTTGTGGATCGAGCACGGCGCCCCGGTGATCCGCTCGAGCTCGCAGCCGCGGCACTCACCGTCGACCGGCGTGGTCCAGTTGTAGCCGTCGGGCTCGACCACCGTGCGCTCGTCGGCCTTGCACTGGCAATCGACGCGGTGCTGCGGATCGACCGGCCGCCAGAACTGCCGCGCGACGCCGGGGTGGTGCTGGTCCTCTTCGGCGCCGACCATGCCGAACGCACGCAGGGCCTTGCGCACCTGCTTGGGCTTGGGCCGCTTGCCGTTGGCGGAGATCGAGACGATCCACTGCAGGCCCTCGCCGTCGCCGTCGGGATACTCGGCGGTGACGAGCTCGGAGAGCACGACGATCGG
>Ga0079224_100000017_pt1 | contig 97750 bp, 70 predicted proteins | sample Stecom2015_FD_80414 | JGI IMG/M metagenome (GOLD analysis project Ga0079224, IMG submission 80414) | Agricultural soil microbial communities from Utah to study Nitrogen management - Steer compost 2015 | ecosystem: Environmental > Terrestrial > Soil > Agricultural land | place: USA: Utah... | reverse complement strand
CAAACCTGTTTAGCACAGCACCTGTACTAACCCTTTTTTTCAAATGTTTGGTGTCATACTTACAGTTTGAATGGTAAAACCCGAAGTCCGACTCTACTTCGGGTTTTTTTATGCTGATTTCATTAATCTGAAACCGATGAAATAACTTATCATTAAGACAATCTTCAGTCGCAATGTATATACTTGCATTATTATTTATTCATTCACTTAATAGTTTTGAGTATGAAACTAAAAATATTTATTGCGTTATTGTTCAGCAGTTATTTGTCAATTGCACAATTTGTTCATCCAGAAGGTAAATTTTGTAAAGTAAACGGAGCCAATCTATGGACAGAGAAAGAAGGCACAGGTGATCCGCTGTTTCTTGTTTCAGGAGGCCCGGGTGGCTCTCATGTAGGTATGCATAGTTTCAGTCCGCTCAAGGATGCATGTACTTTAATTTACATTGACAATTTTGGCAGAGGAAAATCAGATACAGCAAAAGTTGTTACTGAATATTCAATTGAACGCGATGTTGATGACATTGAAGGGTTGCGAAAAGCAATGGGCTATGACAAAATAAATATTCTCGGTCACTCATACGGTAGTGTGGTTGCACAATTGTATGCCATCAAATACGGCAATCATGTAAAGCATTTGATTATTGCCAATGGTTTTTACAGTGGTGGCATGTGGCAGGAGAATGATGATAACAGCAATCGCGAAATCAAAGAAAACTATCCTGAAGTATGGGAGCGACTGATGGCTGTGCGTGATGCAGGAGCCATCTCCAGCGACCCTGAGCATATTAAGATTTATGGCGAAGTACCTTATGGTTTCTTATATGCTTATAACCCTGAGAAATTTACAAAAAGTTTAGATTCTCATTACCCCAACCGTTTCAACACAAAACTTTACTACCAGTTAGTTGGTGCTGATGGCGATTTTATTGTTGGTAATGATATTTACCGCTTCGATGTGCGCAAGCAACTCAAGGATTTAAAAATGCCCGTGCTGGTAGTTGCCGGACGTTTCGACAGAGTAAGTGTACCAACAATGGCAGTTAAATACAAGCAATATTGCCCGCAGGCGCAATTTGTGATGTTCGAAAAATCAGGTCACAACCCGCAGGTGGAAGAACCTGAACTGGAATTCAAAATTATACGTGAGTTTCTGGCAAAATAATAAGCTGATGATTTTATCTGACGCGTAAAAAATCAATTATTAAAGCGTGTTGAGAAATGTAAGTATGGTGCTTTGTCGTTGAATTTTATCAGATAATGTACGCTGAAACTTTTTTACAAATAATATCTCTTTTGGAATTTCATACTTATCCAAAACTTTTTTAAGATTGTCTCTTAAGAGTTCCAGTTTTTCGGTATCGAATTTTTGAGCTTCGATAAACATACACAGCTTTTCGCCTAATAAATTATCGGGCATACCGGCAACAAAAAACGGTTCTTCTAATAAGACTGATATTTTCAGCTCAATACTTTCAGGAAAAAGCTTTACTCCACCACTGTTGATGATATTGTCAGCTCTTCCTTTCCAGATAAATGAATGATTATTCAGCAATGTGATCATGTCGTTTGTAATAATTCTTTCATTCAGATAAGGAACAGAAATTACCAAACAACCTCTTTCATCTGTACTGAACTTAACACCGGGTAATGCCTGATATATTTCTGATTTATCTTCTCCATTCACTTTTCGCAATGCAACATGACTCAGTGTTTCTGTCATTCCATAACCATGATAGACCTGTGATTTTAATTCCTGAATTGCTGTTTCAAGCTTTGAACTTACCGCACTGCCTCCCAACAAAATTGTTTTTACTGATGAGCTGTTGGCAGTATCATTTAATTGCATAGGTGTAAGCGGTGCAAAATCAATGAATGTATTTTCAGGAATTTTCTTTAATGGTGCTTCATCAGGTTCCACACAAATTAAATTCAACTTGCTGAACAATGCACGCACCACCATCATTTTGCCTGCTATGTAGGTTATCGGCAAACACAACAAAGCATTTTGTCCTTCTTTAAAACCAAAAAACTGAGCCGTAGCTTTTGCACTCTGCAACATTTGATTTTTTTCAACGGTAATTATTTTTGGTGTTCCTGTTGAGCCACTGGTCTGCAAGTTCATAGTTGTTTCAGGCGACAACCATTCTGCTATAAAATCACCAAGCATTTTTAAATTATTCGATTCACTCGCGTTGCAATAGGCTATTATTTCATCATCATTAAAATGATGGCCGTTTAATTTCAGTTGAGTGTAATCTTTAAAATTCATAACAATACCGATAAATCCCATTGCTGCTGTGGGTGATAGTGCAATCCATTGTGGTCAACATTGTAAGGTGATGGAAAGTTATTGGTAAACAGTTGACCTGTGCCCAGACCTTGCACATATTCTGATTTTTCAAGCGCTGTATATTGCGCGATTGCATTCAATCCAATATTGCTTTCGAGTGCTGAAGTGATTACCCAATCTCCACCATTTTCAACAATCAGTTTTTTCCATGCATCGGCAGCACTAAATCCTCCTATAAGTGCATGTTTCAGAATGAGCAATTGCGGTTGTATGCACTTGATTAATTTCTCTCTTTCATGTTGGGTGTTAATACCAATCAGTTCTTCATCCAGTGCAATGGCAATTAGTGAATTTTCTGCAAGCGCTGCCATTTCCTGCCACTGTCCTGCTCTGATTGGCTGCTCGATATAACTGATATCGTATTCAGAAAGTTGTTTCAGTTTTTCTTTTGCTTCGCCAAAAGAAAAAGCACCATTGGCATCGAGTCTTATTTCTACTTCATTTGCATTAAACTGTTGTCGGATGAATTGAATCAAATTCAATTCTGTATTAAAATCAATAGCACCAATTTTTAACTTAACCGATGTATAACCTCCATTCAACTTTGATTTAATCTGTTGCAGCATTTCATCTTTGCTGCCCATCCAAATCAATCCATTCACCGGAATCGAAAAACCATTTTCTGAAATTACTTCAGGAAAAATAATGCGCTGGCAGTTGTTATGCCAGTCTTTTAAAACGGTTTCTACTCCAAAGTATATGGATGGCCATTCTGATAATTCAATTAGCAATGCTTCTTTTTCATTAGGTAACCGGTTACATACTTCCTGAAGTTTTTGTTCATAGCCTTCTCTGTCGTCACAAGAAAGTCCTGCAAATCTATTACACTCACCCACGGCAATGTTATCACCTTGTTTCAGAAAAATAAAATAAGTGTCTTTATGATGCAACACTCCTCTGGATGTGCCACCGGGCTTTTTAAAGTGTAAAGTATATTTCTTAAAATAACACTGCATAACTTCCACTCTTAAAAAATCAAACCTGCTCCAAATAAAACTGAAAATACCAGGGTGCTGATGGCTAATTTTTTCAATTCAGGATCCAGTGCTTCAGGCGATTCATTTTTTTGTACTGCCCAAATGCTCTTAATCATTCCTGCAAATGAAATCAGGTAAATCCACCGGATGACGGATGGGTCAGTCAAAAGTGTATAAACAACAGTGGCCATCATCCCTGTTATCAGTAATGCTGCATGATACATCTTTGCTTTTTTCACTCCTAATTTTACAACTACAGTTTGTTTTCCAAAAGCAGCATCATTTTCTCTGTCTCTGAGATTATTCAGATTCAATACTCCTGTGCTGAAGCATCCAATTGAAATGGCAGGCAACCATTCCAAAACTGTAAACTGATGGGTATGCAAAAAATAAGTTCCCATAACACCAACCAATCCGAAAAACAAAAACACAAAAACATCTCCCAATCCTATATAACCATAAGGATTTTTGCCGATGGTATATTTCAGTGCTGCTGCAATGGCAGCAATACCAAGTGCAAGAAACAAGAAACTATAAGTCAGTTTCATTCCATTCATTGCAACAACAATTAATGCAATTCCTGAAATCAAGGAAAGAATTACAAATGAAATGATGGCCGCACGCATTTGCTTCATGGTGATGGCTCCTGCCTGCAAACTTCTTTGTGGCCCTATTCTCTCCTGATTATCTACGCCTGAAATCGTATCGCCATAATCATTTGCCAGATTACTTAAAATCTGCAAAAACAATGTCGTCAAAGCTGCAAGAATAAATACATCACTGTGAAAACTGTTTTTGTAAGCTGCTAAAAAACTACCTGTAATAATTGCAGACAATGAAAGAGGTAAGGTTCTTAACCTGAACGATATTAGCCAGGCCGACAGCGATGCCATGTATATCAGGGAAATTTAGGAAACTTTTTAAAATCAGGTTTTCTTTTTTCAAGAAATGCATCTCTGCCTTCTTCTGCTTCTTCAGTGGTATAAATTAACCGCGTAGCTTCTCCTGCAAATACCTGCTGACCTACTAATCCGTCATCAATCAGATTGAATCCAAACTTTGCCATCTTAATGGCAGTAGGGCTTTTGGTCAAAATTTCCTGTGCCCATTCAAAGGCAGTATCTTCCAACTTATCGTGAGGTACAACAGCATTTACCATGCCCATATCATAAGCTTCCTGCGCAGAATACGAGCGTCCTAAAAAGAAAATTTCTCTTGCACGCTTCTGCCCGATTTGTCGTGCAAGATAAGCAGAGCCAAAACCGCCATCCACACTTGCAACATTTACATCGGTTTGTTTAAAAATGGCATGTTCCTTACTTGCAAGAGTTAAATCGCATACCACATGCAGACTGTGCCCACCGCCAACTGCCCATCCGGGAACAACTGCTATCACCACCTTATTCATAAAACGAATTTCGCGCTGCACATCTAAAATATTGAAACGATTGATGCCATCGCCTCCTTTATAGCCTGTTTTGGACCGCACTCTTTGGTCGCCTCCTGAACAAAATGCCCACACATTATCTTTTGGCGAAGGTCCTTCGCCACTGATAAGCACTACACCAATTTCCTGCGACTCGTGGCAATATACCAATGCTTCCAATAATTGTGACACCGTTTCAGGTCTGAATGCATTTCTGACTTCAGGGCGGTTGAATGCAATTCGGGCTACGCCATCACAATATCTGAATGTAATGTCGCTATATTCTCTGATTGTTGTCCATTTTGCACTCATGTTTTTATTTTTTTTCTCTTAGAAATTTCCAGTACTGCTCCAAAACTAAAGGATTCTGATTTGCATCCGTAAAAATTTCTAAAATTGTTTTGGTTGTTGAAGGAGCAAAAAATTCTTTCAGCAAAGGCTCAAGTTGTTGTTCGTTTTTCACAACTAAATAATTCCATCCATAATGTGCTGCAAGATGCCCGGCATTTGTTGCCATGGATGTTTCAATAAATCTTTCTCTCTCTGCAATTTTATCAGGTCCGGGAATGATTCTGAAAATTCCTCCTCCGCCATTATTAATAATAATCACTTTCAAATTTTCGACCGGAGTCTCTGTCCAGAATGCATTTTTATCGTAGTGAAATGTAACATCACCTGTGATGAGAACAAAATTCTTATCAGGCGATGCAGCAGCAGCACCAACTGCTGTGCTGTTGCTGCCATCAATGCCACTGGTGCCTCTGTTGCTCCATGTGGATGCTGTTTTTGAATTATCAAACAACTGTGCATAACGGACAACAGAGCTGTTAGCCAGATGCAGATGAGTTGAAGAAGGTATTGTTTTATAAACAGTTTCAAATACTTTAAAATCACTGTATGCTACATCTGCACAAAATTGTTTATGCGCGTGTTCCTTTTCATTCTTCAATTTATTCCATCGCAAACTGTAATCAGAAGTTGTTGGTTGAATGTAAGGTAATAGTTGTTTGAAAAAAATATTCGGTTCTAAAGCAATTGCACTAGTCAGCGCCTGATAAGTATCCATTGCTGAATCATAAGGATGAACATTCCAGTGATATTTTGGAGAAGCATCTCTCAACAGCTTTTTTATTCTCTTGGAAACAACTGCTCCGCCTGCTGTTATCAGCAAATCGGGCATGAATGCTTTAGCTTCCTTATCATTTAAATGAGTAATGCATCTGTCAATATTTTCGATAAAACCGGAATGATGAATATTGGAAGTTGACTCAGTAAGCACAACTACATTTTCAAAAGATGTGAGTTGTTCTGTAACTGTCTGTAAACTTTCATCCGGTAAATGTTGTCCTACCAATAGCATCACCTTTTTACATTCAGAAAATTGTTTTGCCAATAACTCCATTTCATTTTCCGGGATGTGTTTTTCAGCAGTAATTTCTCTGAACACTTTCTGCAATTTATTTTCATCTGCTGCCGTGGTTCCATACAAAGGCTCGCTCACAGGTATATTAAAATGTACAGGCCCTTTATCAGAATATGTGGCAATGTTAAATCCTTCGCTCAGGCAACGATTTAAATACCACAAATCATTTTCAGACGTAGCATCACCATTTATCTCAAAACTTTTTCTGATATAATTTCTATATATGTCAGTTTGATTGATGGTTTGTCCATCGCCCTGACCGGTCCAAACTTTAGGACGGTCGGCTGTGAGCACAATCAGTGGAATCCGCTGATAATATGCTTCTGCAATAGCAGGTGCAAAATTCAAAGCTGCCGAACCGCTGGTGCATAATATGGCAACGGGTTGTTTTAATTCAATTGCTTTCCCTAATGCAAAAAATGCTGCACTGCGCTCATCACGTATGCTGGTGCACTTAAAAGCAGAGTGACGGTTGAACGAAATTACCAAAGGAGCATTGCGCGAACCGGGACATATCACTACTTCTTTCAAACCCAAAGCAGCCAATGCCATCACTATATGCTGAACACCTTTCTTATCCGACAATTCCATGCTTCAGCGGTGTTTGTGTTAGAAGTTTATTGGTCATTGTTTTACTTTTCAGAATGGTTTCATTCCACTCCGCTTCAGCGTTTGAAGCTGCAGTAATGCCACCACCTGCATAAACAGCAAGTTTATCTGCACCAACCTGCAAACAGCGAAGATTGATGAACAGATGTGCATCATCCTTAAAATCAGTTTCACCTATAAAACCGCAATAATAACTGCGGTTATAACCTTCAAATTTCCGAATACATTCCAGTCCTTTTTCTACAGGCAAACCACCCACAGCAGGTGTTGGATGCAACTTTTTAAGAAAAGTTTTTATGTCCACATTTTTTCCTTCGGCAGTATAATCCGTTCTCAAATGTGCTACTTGTGCTGCTTCAATGGTGTATGGTCCTATTTTATTCAGAATTGTACAATCAAACTGTTGAAGTATTGTTTCAACATGTTCACTCACCATATGGTGTTCTTCTTCTTCTTTTTGTCGCCACAGGTACGGAGTTGCTGAATGATGTCGTGCCTGAGTTCCTGCCAATGCCATGATATGCAGTTGCGTTGAAGATTTCTGTATTAAAAGTTCCGGAGTTGCTCCTATCCACATTCCTGAATCAGGATGTTGCGACAGATGAACGAATGCATCTGAGTAATCGGTTGCCAGTTTCAGAAAAAACTCAACAGGGTGAAAGTCTGTTGGTTTATCTTGATAAATCACTCTCGACAACACTGCCTTTTTCAATTCACCACTTTCAATATCCTGTAAAAACTTTTTGAAGTTCCGAAAATAATTTTCCTTAGTTGTTTCTTCAGGTAGTTCTGCCACTGCTTTTTGCTGCAATGGTTTTACTTGCAATTCGCTTATGAATGATGACGTTAATTCGTCTTCGTTCAATACACAAAAAAAAATTTCTTTATTTATTCCAGAAGGGTCAAATGGAGAAAACCATAGCGTTTTTCTTTCTTTAGGTTCAACAAAAGCAGCATCAATTGCCAGATGAAAATTTTTTTTACCCGGAAAACGATATATGCAAAAAGGAATTTTTTTTGAAAATAAAATTTTTGCAACTGATATTTCTGACTCTCCCAAAACAGATTTTTAGAGTTGCAAAATTAACAAAATCAGACTATCTGTAAATTGTGCCTTTATCTGCCGATTTGACTCATTAAATGCAAATAGTTCAGTTCTTTCGAATTAAAATTACTTTTCAATAAAACCAATGATGTTGGTTCTAACTCCGTTTGCGTAGAAATCAGTTGCAATGGTAAAAAAAAAGAGAGCCTGCGAATTCTCGCAGGCTCTCCCCAAACTTATTTCAGTTCTTCGACTGCTGTGTTATTCCACTACAATTCTTACCTGATTGTTGCCGCTCTGGGTTTGTACATTCAGCATGTACGCTCCCTTAGCTACTCTGCTCAGGTCTAACTGCATAGTGTTTCTGCCTTCTGATGCAGATTGTGTCTGTGTCATCACTACTCTGCCGCTCAGGTCAAGTACTGTTACCTGTGCTGTACCTTTGTTTGTAGTGTATTCCACATTCAACATTCCTGCCGTTGGGTTAGGATAAACATTCAATGCACTTGCTGACATCTCGCTCTCTCTGCAATTGAGGTTTGATGTAAAAGTACGAGTACCATTGCCGCAAGAGTTGCTGGCTGTTACCATTACCACTCCGTTGCTTGCACCCCAGTCAAGAGTCAGAGATGTTGTGTTTCCTCCACCAGACACATAAGTTGTAGTGTTAGGATATGCCCATGAAAGGGTATAGATTCCTGTAACATTACTTACATCTGCAGTAAAATCTATACCTGCATCATTTGCACACCAGGTTGCCGGGTTTGCGGTGATGCTTGCAGGAGTGTTCGGTGCTCCTTTTACTACTATACAACGTGATGCACTTGTTCCGCATCCATTGGTTGCTGATACACATACCTGACCGTTTGTGAAACTGGTATAGTCAACACTGATGCTGTTTGTACCCTGTCCACTTGCAATACTTGCTCCGCCAGGAACTGTCCAGTTATATGTACTAACGCCCGGAACTATTGGAGTTGAATAAGTAACTCCCAATGAACTACACAAGCCATTTGTGTTTCCGCTGATACTTGTCGGCATCTTGGCGACTCCGGGTGCTACCGTACGACATTTTGGTGCTGATACTACTCCGCAGATACTTGTTGCGGTTACACAAATGTTACCTACATTATTGTATCCCGGTGCAAAGTTCACGCTGATGTTATTGGTGCCCTGACCACTGCTTACACTTGCATTAGTTGGTACTGTCCAGTTGTAACTTGCTATGCCTGTTCCTGCTATTACTGAATATGGCTCAATGGTGTTAGGGCATGCTGTTGTGCTGCCGGTAATAATACCAAAGTTGCCTGATGACATACCTATTGCCAGACATTTACTTGCTGATGTATAACAGCTTGTTTTTGCTGTTACACACAGTGTACCACCTGCCCAACTTGGACCAAAATCTATGGTTACACTCAGTGATGATGTGTTTGCTGTATTGCCTGATCCGTTGATGCTGGCATCTCCGGTAATAGTCCACTGATATGAAGTTGCTCCTTCAGACGCTGACGGAATACTATATACCTTTCCGCTGGTATTAGGACATACTGTTGCATCTCCGTTAACTGCTGATGGCACAGATACACTGTAACGTACTTTCTGTACCTTACGAAGTGAGTTTCCGCATCCATTTCCTGCCTGAACTCCTATCTGATACATTGATGTGTTTGGTGTACCGAATACGATAGCTGCATTTGGTGATGAACTTGTATAGGGTGATGCATTGCCATCAAAGGTAGTACCAGGAGGGCCATCCCATGTGTAAGTAGTTGCATTTGCTACTGCAGGAATGCTCAGATTTGCCGTAGTACCCGGGCATGCATTACTTGGCATACCTGTAAACGGCATAGTGACTGCCTGTGTAGGTGGCGCTGTACTTACGTTAAATGTTGCTGTTCCTGATACATTGGTAGATGGACTGCTCGGACAGGTATTATCAGCAATACTGGTAAGCGTATAGTTTTGTGTGCCAGAGGCTGTAGGTGTTACAGGTATGGTTGCAGGACTTGTAGGTGCAGTGCCTAAATAAGGACCACCGCTGCCTGCAATATTATAAGTCCATGGTCCTGTTCCTGTAAAGTTTACCTGTACAGCTGTTGGACTGTTTACACATCCTACTCCACTGCCGCTAATTGTAGCTGTTGGTTCCGTAGTTTCCTGATTTACCAATATACCCCAACCGGAAGCTGTTGTACTATAGTAACCATCCACCAGGAAATAATAGGTCTGCCCGGCAGTTAAGCATACAGGCGCTATGTATGAATGATAAGGTGAACTGCTTGAATCGTCATTTGCTGCTATTAAAGTGAAGCCGCTGAATGGTGAGCATGAAGAAGCACTATAAAGAGCAAATTCACTGTCAAATAAACTATTTACAAGGTGGAAACTGTACTTAGCACTTGCAGGAGGTGTGAAACTAAACCAAACCGAATTAATAGGAAATCCCGTTCCACACCAACCTGTTTGTGTAGAACAACCAGTTCCGGGAGGTGTAACTTCTCCTGTTTCTGAAGTGGCTCCTACATTGGTATAAGGGCCGTTGTTAGCTCCTACAGTCAATACGTTGGCATTACATACATTGTCACCTGCAACGGTAACTACAACAGTAATTACATTTGAAAAATCATCAGGACATCCTGGATTATAAGCTTTGCAACGGATATAAAATGTACCTGCTGCATTTGCTATAAGGTTTACTGATGGTGTATTCGCAGATGGAATGTCATTAAATGTAATATTATCGGTTGACGACTGCCATTGTAAACTTCCATTGTATCCGGTTACAGTATAGTTTAAATTTTGATATGTCACACCGGTTGAAGGACCTGAGGCTGTTCCGCCAACGGGTGGAGATCCAATAGTAATTGTTACGCTGTTAGAGGTTCCTGTAGAAGGACCGGCTGAGCAGGTAACTTCACACCAGTAGGTTTCATTGGCAAATAATGGCGGTGTAGTATAAGTGGAACTGGTAGCACCACCAATAGCACCTGAAGAGTTGTACCACTGATAGGTTATACCTATAAATCCGCTATAATCATTTTGTAAGGATAAATTAGCAGTACCTCCTGAACAAATTGTTGTTGAGCTTGCATTTGTATTGCCAGGAGCCGGAGTTCCTGAACATAGAGGCAGCTCTACAACTTCAAAATCATCAAAACTCAGATACCATGGAACACCTGTTGCATTCACTCTGATGGCAAAATAATAATCACCTGTTGTGCCTGGAGTAAATGAATAGGTTTCCTGAACATAGGTTATGGTAGTAGTAGTGCCACTGGTCACAAAGGAGGTTCCCAACTGAGTTGCCCCTGATGAGTTTTGTGCTGAATTAACAAACACATCTCCCGTCCATCCTGAATAATTGTCACCTGCCCACCAAAACTTAAATTCATAAGTGTTTCCTGCTGTCATAGTGAAGCCGGGTGTCCACATATACTCATTGGTTGCACTATAAGCATCTCTCAAAAACTGTGTGCCTGAACGGGCATCAGCATCAAAAGATGAACTGGAATTGTTGGTAGTTCCCCAGTCGCCATTTTCTTTTTTCCAGCAACTTGGAAAGGCAGGAACTGTAACCCCGTCAAAGTTTTCTGTCCAGGGTAGAGATGAAGGATTACATGGAGTAGTAAACGCTGAGCTTGTAGCCCAAGTACTGTAGCCATTACTACCACAATCACTGCGAACATGCAGGTAGTAAGTTGTTGTAGGAGTTAGACCGCTTACACTGGTAGAGGTGCCTGCAAAAAATGTTCCGCTTGCGGGAGGTGTTGCTGATGTTGTAACAGCATATTCGTAACCGTTTGAAGGGGCAGGTACAGGAGCTGTCCAACTGATATTAGCGGTGGTGGCGGTGGTTGGAGTTCCTACAGGTGAGGTTGGTACACCACATGCAGGAGGTGGAGTCAGAGAAAATGTTCCCGGACATGGGCTGTTTTGGGTAGGCCATGTATCAAACATAATATAATATGTAAGGCCTGCAGTTAATGTAACATCAATATTCTTAGTGCTACCAGAACCTGTAACACCTCCTACGCAGGTTGAACCTGCAGTAGTAGGGCATCCTAAGGTCACCATAATCATGGTCCAGGTTTGGCCAGTCAGAGTTATGTGATACAATCCTGAACTAGTAGGTGTAAATACATACAATGCTTCCTGACCTCCGTAATAACTGGAACTATTACATCCTGTGGTTTTAACCGAGGCTGCTGTAGCAGCATAAGTGATGTCATTAGTACCACCACATACTACTGATTGTCCTGAGATGGGCAATGATGCAGGGGTAATTAATGTTGCACTTCCACAAGTTGTAGCTTGCGTATTAGTTGTCCACAGCATGCATGCCATGAGCAAACTCAAGAAATAAAGAGAACGGCTCAGCGTTCGTGCCCATCGAGGTGGGCTTGTTTGGTTTTTGTTTGTCATTGTGTTTGTTTTTAAAGTGAATACTATTAATAAATTGTAGAAAACAATGAATGAACTCATCAAAGAAAACTAATGTAACCTTTGATAATAAATAGAATTAGCAAAATAAGAATAACGGAAATGTTTGTTAGAGTCAAAGGTGAAAACCTTATCTCCTGAATTGGTTTGGCTACTATACTTCATATAAAAGCGGTTATAGAGTAATAGTGAAAAGTAAATTCTGTTTTGCAGCATCAAATATAAGATGAATTCCTGATTAAGCAATAGCCTGATTTCAAAAATTGCTGCGAAATGAAACTTAATAATGTAACTTATTGGTTTTTATGTAGATAATTTTCTATAATAAGAACAACTGCTTCAAAAACATGATAGCTGCGTATTGTAATACCTTCAAATCTTGTTCAATTACAAATTATCATGTTTCATTTTCGGAGGCTTAAAGGCTTTTATAAAGTATGATAAATTTCCAATTGTGCTGTTTACTCAATATCAAAATAAATCATCAGGGTTATGTATTTCAACGTTCACCCGTTCCATATCCATAATGATATGTAGCCAACATTGCATCCATTCGCTGCCTGTAGGTGTTTTTAATCTGAGGCACATCTTCCAAAGTAAGCCCTTTCACTTCAACTGGTTTATCAATAACCACCCGTGCAATTCCGGGTCTGCCGCCAAAAATTCTTCTCGGACTGTCGGGCAATAACTTCCAGTGATCCACATAACACACAGGCAATATACTCACCTGATTCTCCACAGCAAGTTTAAAAGCACCGTTTTTCATAGGGCCCAGTTGCGGATTGCAGGGCGGTATGGTAGCTTCAGGAAAAATGGCAATGCTGATGTGATTTTGCAAATCGCTCCCCGCACGCAAATAAGCTTTATGCGATGCAGAACGGCTTGCACGGTTGACACCAATATTCATCCGCTTAAAGAAAATGTTGAATAAAGGTACGCGCTCCAGTTCGGCTTTTCCCATAAAATGAAAATAGTGCGGAAATGCCACATACGTTACCACAATATCGAGATAAGAAATATGATTGGGACATATCAGATAGGTTTTGTTTTTATCGGGCTGATAATTGCGGATTACCTTTACTCTTATACCTGACAAAAAAACAATCAACCGTGCATGCAGCTGCATCCACCAAAAAGCACGATGATAAGGTGCCTTGCCGCTGAGTGTAATCACAAAAAACGGAAACAACAGAAAGAAAGTAACCACCGCTTCAAAAAAAAACCAAAACCGCCAGAGGTTACCCAGCACAATTCTGAAAAATCTCATGCGGCTAAAGTAAAAATTTAGAGTGGTTTGATCCGTAATGCCGGTGTTTACTAATTTTGGCATTCCAATGCAGCTTATATTACATTCTAAAGTTTTAAAAAATTAATTATGTACGATACACTGAAACCTGTTCTGGAAAAAGAACTGAAAGAAATAAAAGAAGCCGGATTATTTAAGCAGGAGCGCATCATCACCACACCGCAGGCAGCCGATATTACTGCCAATGGCAAAGAAGTGATAAACTTTTGTGCCAACAATTATCTGGGCCTGTCATCGCATCCCGAAGTAATTAAAGCTGCACACCACGCCATTGATACCCATGGCTACGGCATGTCGAGTGTACGTTTTATCTGCGGAACTCAGGATATACATAAAGAACTGGAACAAAAAATTGCGTCTTTCCTTGGCACTGAAGATACCATCCTTTATGCAGCAGCTTTTGATGCAAACGGAGGTGTGTTCGAACCTTTGCTGAACGAACAGGATGCACTTATCTCAGATGAACTGAACCATGCTTCCATTATTGACGGCATACGTCTTTGCAAAGCCGACCGTCATCGCTATAAGCATAATGACATGGCAGACCTGGAAGCCAAACTTCAGGCCACACAGGACAAACGCCACCGCATGATTGTTACCGATGGAGTTTTCAGTATGGACGGAACCATTGCACAGTTGGATAAAATTTGTGATCTGGCAGACCGCTATCGTGCCCTCATCATGATAGACGAATGTCATGCATCGGGTTTTATGGGAAAAACAGGACGCGGCACACATGAACATCATGGCGTGATGGGACGCATTGACATCATTACCGGCACTTTGGGAAAAGCACTTGGAGGAGCAATGGGTGGTTTCACTTCAGGCCGTAAAGAAATTATTGACATGCTTCGTCAGCGTTCGCGTCCGTATTTATTTTCAAATTCGCTGGCACCCTCCATTGTGGGTGCATCCATTGCAGTACTTGATATGCTGAGTCATACCACTGCATTGCGCGACAAACTTTGGAATAACACACAATATTTCCGAAAAAGAATTACTGAAGCAGGGTTTGATATTAAACCGGGTGAACATCCTATTGTTCCCATCATGCTTTACGAAGCCAAACTTGCGCAGGACTTTGCAGCAATGTTGCTGGATGAAGGTATTTATGTAACGGGATTTTTCTATCCGGTAGTGGCCAAAGGCAATGCCCGCATACGTGTTCAACTTTCGGCAGGGCACGAAACACATCACATTGACAAAGCAATAGAGGCATTTGTAAAAGTGGGTCGCAAACTGGGTGTGGTCAAGTAATTTATTGAAGTGATATTTTGTTCCTTTATATTGTGAAACAGGAACACACTGATGAATAGCATCAAAAGTTTCTTAACAGGTTAAAATTGTTATGTCTTTTAAACCGATACTGTTGTTCTCATTCATTGCGATGCTGAATAAGTAGCACTTATTAGTATTCTTTAACCAGTACTTCAGCAGGAATACCAAGTACCTCATGAAGTTTACGAATCATATCCAGAGTTAATTTTCTCTTTCGGTTTAAGATTTCACTTACACGGCTTTTTAGTCCAATAGCTTCAGCAAGATCTTTTTGTTTGTAACCAAGCTGCTCCATACGGAATTTTATTGCTTCAATCGGGTCGGGAAAATCAATCGCATACCTTTCCTTTTCATAGTTGTCAATGAGTAATGAAAGCAATTCCAATTCATCCCCAACTTTTGAGCCTTTTTTGGCGTCAAAAATCAAATCTAAGCGCTTTAAAGCATTTTGATAATCCTTTTCTGTTTTAATTACTTTCAGTGTCATTTATGTTAAACTTTTGATGCATCAATTTTATCATATTGCCCATGTGTGCCCACAAATCTGATCCAAACAATTCCGTAATCGTAATTAATTCTGACAACAAGCCGGTAAGTATTACCCTTAATATTAAAAACCACTCGATTGTTTTGTAAAAAACTTGCAGACGGATAATTTCGTTTTATGTCGCGAGGGTTTTTCCAGTGCGCCTCCACAACTTCTTTAAACCAGGATTTTAACTGTTCCTCACAGTCATTGTGCTTAGTCCAGAAAGTCCGTAAAGTGCTTTTTGCAATAACTCTCACACGACAAATATACAAAAAGTTCCCAATCAGGGAACATGCTTTATTTGAAATATTTATTTGTACTTAACTCAAATGTCATCATCTCTGACAACTTATTTGAATTATTGAATTCAATTATACTCCTGTATTATTCTTAAAAACATCATTGTTTTCTCTTAAACAGATAATACACCGGGAGTCCGAGTAATACTATGAGAAGACCTTTGCCCGCAACTGCTGTTTTAGTGTAAAGCAGAATGCAGCAGATTGACAAAGCAAGCACAATGTATAATACCGGAAGTAAAGGATAAGCTACCACCTTATAAGGCCGAGGTGCATCAGGTTCTCTTTTGCGCAGAATAAAAATACCTGCAATGGTGACTACATAAAACAGTAAAGAAGCAAAAATGGTGTAGTCGAGCAATTCGCCATAGGTACCACTCAAGCACAGCACCGAAGCCCACACTGCCTGAAACCACAGTGCTTTTGCAGGCACTCCATGTGCATTAAGTTGCTTTGCCTGTTTGAAAAAAAGTTTATCCAGCGCCATGGCATAATACACTCTTGCACCACTGAGAATAATTCCATTGTTGCAACCAAAAGTGGAAATCATAATCAATGCAGCCATGATGTAAACACTGGCATCACCAAAAATCATAGATGCAGCAGCAGTGCCAACACGATCGGTACCACCTCCGGCAAACTGTATTCCCTGCCCTGCCACATCGGCAGCTGAAGGGTCGCCCTTCAAAGGCAATAATGAAAGATAGGCAATGTTCACCAAAAAATATAAAACCGTAACAATGCCTGTTCCCAAGAGCAAACTGCGTGGAATATTTTTCTTAGGGTCTTTAATTTCTCCTGCAATAAAGGTAACGTTGTTCCATGCATCGCTGCTGAATAATGAACCGATGATGGCAGTTCCCAAAACAAGAATCAGTGCAAACCCGCTGATGTTTTCAGAAATCCATCCACTGTCGGTTTTTACGGTCTTTACAGCGGTCCAGGCATTGTCGAAGTTGGACGAAAGCAAATCTGTTTTCATGCCAACATAAAGTCCTGCAATTATCAGCATAAACAAAGCCAGCAATTTGGCTGATGTAAAAAAAGTCTGTATCGTTTTGCCACTTTCAATTCCTTTGGTGTTGACCCATGTAAGAAATACAATAAGTAAAATCGCAAGGCACTGTGCAGCCGAAATCTGAAACCATCCTGCATCCAACAGAATATTGGTATCGCTTAAGAATGGGATAAACACACCGGTAAACCGTGCAAAAGCAACTGCTACTGCAGCTATCACACCGGTTTGAATCACCATAAAAACTGTCCATCCATACAGAAAGGAAAGTGTATTGCCCCAGGCTCTTTTTATAAACACAAACTGACCGCCTGCATCGGGCATCATTCCTGCAAGTTCGCCATAACACAGTGCAGCAATGAGTGTGATAAGTCCACTGAGCACCCACAGAAACAGCAACCATCCTGCAGAGCCGGTTAGTCGTGCCATATCAGAACTCACAATAAAAATACCGGAGCCAATCATGGAACCAGCAACAAGCATGGTAGCATCCCACATACTCAGCGAGCGGTGCAACTTTGTATTATCGTTTTGTTGCAATGTTGTGCTGTTGTATTTTAATGACTCTGACTATTCACCTTACTGTGATGACGGCTGTAGAAAAAGTAGATTGCCACACCAATCACCATCCAAACAATCAGTCGTATCCATGTATCACCGGGTAATGTTGCCATTACACCAAGCGAAGTAAGTATTCCCAGAATTGGAGTAATAGGGAATAAAGGTGTTTTAAACGGACGATGTATATCCGGTTTCTTGTATCGTAATATAAGGATTCCCCCACTTACCAGTGTAAATGCAAGCAGTGTGCCGATAGAAACCAACTCTCCGAGTAATCCTATTGGAAATAATCCGCCTACAATCATGGCTACCGTTCCCGTGAGAATGGTGGTGATGTATGGAGTTTTGAAACGGGGATGTACTTTACCGAACACAGTCGGCAACAGACCATCGCGTGACATACTATAGAAAATTCGTGGTTGACCCATGAGCATAACAAGAATTACTGAACTCAACCCTGCAATAGCACCCAGTTTGATAGGTGTACGCAACCATGCCAGTCCGGTACCGGCAGCATCTACTGCTACAGCTATAGGAGCTGCTACATTCAACTGGTCGTATTTAACTATCCCTGTCATCACCAAACCTACCAGTATGTAGAGGATAGTACATAGCACCAGAGAGCCGAGTATTCCCCATGGCATATCGCGCTGCGGATTCTTAGCTTCCTGCGCTGCTGTTGATACTGCATCAAAACCTATGTAGGCAAAAAATATGACTCCTGCAGCTCTGAAAACACCGCTCCATCCGAAATGGCCGAATCCTCCCTGATTCTCCGGAATGTATGGATGATAGTTGTCTGATACAATATAATTAGCTCCGAAAATGACAAAGAGTAAAATCACAACTACTTTTACAATTACAATAATATTATTGAAGTTGGCAGATTCACGAATACCTATCACCAGCAAAACTGTCATTACAGCAATAATAAACATAGCCGGAAGATTGAGTATTGCTCCGGTGAGTGCTATCTGATGCGTGTGATGATCATACGAAAAAGGTGCATTACATAAAGCATCTGCAATATAGATACCATGGTCTTTGAGGAAACTCACTACATAACCTGACCATCCTACTGACACAGTAGCTGCGCCAAACAAGTATTCAAGAATAAGATCCCAACCGATAATCCATGCAAAAAATTCACCGAGTGTTGCATAAGCATAAGTATAAGCACTTCCCGAAATTGGAATCATTGAGGCAAACTCGGCATAGCACAACCCTGCAAAAGCGCAGGCTAAGCCGGCCACTATAAATGATATGGTAACTGCAGGGCCTGCGTATTCGGCTGCTGCCTGTCCGGTAAGAACAAATATTCCGGCACCAACAATGGCACCAATACCAAGAGTGATTAAGTTGAGTCGGGTGAGCGTACGTTTGAGGGTATGCCCCTCTGTGGATTCAGCTTCTTTTAATAAATTGCTGATGGATTTAATCGCCCAGATATTATTTGCCATAATTGTGTTTAGTTGTGAGCTAACAAACCTACATGATTTGATTTGAATTACCAAAAATGATATATTGCATTTTACTTTTTCATTTCAGAACCGTAAACAAAACCAAAATCACTGTCTGAATAATCAGCAAACTGTCGGCACCAACGTTATAGAATAAATAATTTGCTTCGGGCTTGGCATAGTAGAGCATGATTGCAACCGGAATAACACTTATCCACAATGCATAAACCTGACTTTTGCCAATCCAGGAATAATATTCGGTAAAAGCAGTTAACAAAGCAAAACATATCAAAGCTGCATAACCGATAGATTTACTAAGGTTCAAACCAAGTGCCACCGGCAGTGTATTGTGATTTCTTTCTTTATCGCAAATCATATCACGAATATCAAACAGAATGGTAATACTGAAAACAAATAAAAATCTTCTCAGAAATAAAGATAAGGGAATAGCATTAGCTAATTCCATATTCACCACAGCAAGCGGAACGGCTACTGTGACCATTGCCCAGAAAAATGCAAGAAAAATATTCTTGAGCAAAAAAATATTTCTCAATCCCTTTAAAGGTTTGTTACGATAATAAAAGGGCATGATATACAACATAGCACCAACAAATGAAATCAGTACCAGTTGTTGAACCTTAAAATCTAAAAAAAGAAATATGAGAAATGCAGAAATCAGGTTGGCAAAAAACAATATTGATTTTGTTCCTGTAAACTGGAATCCTTCAAACTTGGGGGTATTGTAAACCGCTAACGTTGCAAAAAAAATCAGCGGCAGAATAATTAAACTGTCTTCATGATCTTTCTGCACAAAAATCAAGGTCTGATAACTTGCAGAAGTTGCAGCCAAAGCTATCAGTACTTTTCTTCTGACTAAATGATACAGAAAAGAAGTAAGCGTATATTGCCTATTGATGTTCAATAATTGTTAAGGTAACAACGCCAATTGCAAATCCTATCATACCTGAGATAAAACCTTGCTTAATTCTCTGGTTGCGTTTATGCTTCTGGTATCCTGCTTTAAATCCTTCGCTGTTCTTAAATTGAGGTGCAATGTCAGGTGCATCAGGCAGGGCTGGGCTGCTGCGACCTACTGCAATGGCATAGACAGCAGGTACAGGAATTCCATAAAACGAAAGAAGGCTACCTGCACCACCTACAGCCACACCTCCAATCTCTGTAAAATTCACTTTTCTGTGCCATGTTTTGCTGCGTTTGTTAAAATGATCGCGTCTGTGCAACATACCATATTGCTGCCCTTTGATGTAATCACTTACCCATGCCACATCAGGATCTCCTGCAACAGTATCAGGATTGTAAATAATCTTCTCTGTTCCGTCCGAGTGTTTTACTGAAAACACTTTGTAAACATCTAACTTTTTCACCCTGCTGCTGCCATTATATTTTACATACCTAACCCAATCAGGGTCATTGAGGTTATACATTTTCACGGTTTTTTGTTTTCCGTTTAAGAGGTATAAAGTATCCTGTGCATCAACATGCAGGCCGATGAAAAATAAAAACAGAAAAACAAGGCTTGTACGCAAAATCATAAGAAGTATTTAAATTCAAAACTATAAAAAAACAACCAAAAGTAGATACAGTTAAAAAATATTATGAACATATCTGAAATTTACAAAGGTTATGTTTCACGAAAATTACTAATTGTTATTTTTGCAGCAAATTCCAAAATACATGTTTTACTCTTTTGCCGACAGGCATAACGGACCTGATAACGCACAGGTTCAGCAGATGCTTAAAAAAGTTGGCGCAAAATCCGTTAACGATTTAATTTCTAAAATTATTCCCGAAACCATCAGACTTCCCAAACCACTGAACTTGCCTCCGGCACAAAGTGAGTTTGACTATCTGAACGAGTTGAAAGCCATTGCTTCTGAAAATTTGTTGTTTAAAAACTACATCGGTCTGGGATATTACAACACCATAGTTCCCGGTGTCATCAAGCGAAACATTTTTGAAAATCCGGGTTGGTACACTGCCTATACTCCTTATCAGGCCGAAATTGCACAGGGACGTATGGAAGCATTGCTCAATTTTCAGACGATGGTTTGCGATCTTACAGGAATGGAGCTTGCAAATGCTTCGTTGCTTGACGAAGGCACCGCTGCTGCCGAGGCGATGGGAATGTTTTTTCATACCCGTTCCAAAGAAGCGGTAAAAAATAATGTATGTCGCTTTTTTGTTTCGGAAAATTGTTTTCCGCAAACCATAGATATTCTTCGCACAAGAAGCAAACCTCTGGGCATTGAACTTATTGTAGGTGATGAACAATTATTCTCTCCTGACGAAACTTATTTCGGAGCTTTGCTTCAGTATCCTGATGTACATGGTGCAGTGCTCGATTACAGAAATATTGTAAACATGTGTCATCGCCATGAGATAAAAGTTGCAGTAGCTGCCGACCTGTTGAGTTTAACTCTGCTGACTCCTCCCGGTGAATGGGATGCTGATTGCGTTGTAGGTTCTACCCAACGTTTTGGTGTACCAATGGGATATGGCGGACCTCATGCTGCATATTTTGCAACAGGTGCTAATTTTAAAAGAGATATTCCGGGACGTATTATCGGCCTTAGTATTGATGCAGCCGGAAATCCTGCATTGCGAATGGCATTGCAAACCCGCGAGCAACATATCAAAAGAGACAAGGCTACCAGTAATATTTGTACTGCACAGGTGCTGCTTGCAGTGATGGCATCCATGTATGCCGTCTATCATGGAAGCGAAGGCATAAAAGCAATTGCAACAACTATTCACAACCGTACACATTTGCTTGCTGAAAGTCTGAGAAAAGCAGGATTCAAACTTCTGAACCAAACCTATTTCGACACACTGAGTATTGAAGTGGAAGATACGGAAAGTGTAAAAGATCTTGCCGAAGCAAATAATATCAACTTCCGTTATACCGGCAACATCGTCAGCATAAGTATTGACGAAACAGTTTCTGACAATGACGTGAAAGATATTCTTCGTGTGTTTGCAGCCACTATCGGCAAAAAATCAATCGTTCATCAGAACGCAGCAACAGCGCAAGCCATACCACAATCGCTGCAGCGAACATCAACCTATCTTACACATCCTGTATTCAATACACATCACAGCGAAACAGAAATGCTTCGTTATATCAAGATGCTTGAGAACAAAGACCTTGCTCTCAATCACAGTATGATATCACTTGGTTCGTGCACAATGAAACTGAATGCTACCAGTGAAATGGAACCACTGAGCTGGCCTGAGTTTGCCAACATGCATCCTTTTGTACCGGTTGAACAGGCGCAGGGATATGCACAAATCATCACTGAGTTTGAAGGTTATTTGAAAGAGATTACAGGCTTTGCAGGAATATCACTTCAGCCTAACAGCGGTGCACAGGGTGAGTATGCAGGACTGATGGTGATCAGAAAATATCAGGAAGACAAAGGTGAATCGCATCGCAACATTGTACTTATTCCACAGTCGGCACATGGCACCAACCCTGCAAGTGCAGTGATGGCAGGTTTAAAAGTTGTGGTTGTGAAATGTGATGAAAACGGAAACATTGACATCAGCGACCTTCGCGAAAAGGCAGAAGCAAACCGCGACCAGCTCTCTTGTCTGATGGTAACCTACCCTTCAACACATGGTGTTTACGAAGAGGGAATCAAAGAAATCACTTCTATTATACATGCCAATGGCGGTCAGGTTTATATGGATGGTGCGAATATGAATGCACAGGTAGGTCTTACCTGTCCGGCACTGATAGGTGCTGATGTTTGCCACCTCAATCTGCATAAAACTTTTGCCATACCGCATGGTGGTGGTGGCCCGGGTATGGGTCCTATTGGTGTAGCACAACACCTCATCCCCTATTTGCCATCACATCCTCTTGTGAAAACTGGTGGAGCCAAAGGCGTTCATGCTGTATCTGCAGCACCATGGGGCAGCGCATTAATTATTCTGATCAGCTACGGTTACATAAAAATGTTAGGTGCTGAGGGAGTGAAACAAGCTACTGAAATGGCCATTCTGAATGCCAATTATATGAAAGCCTGTCTTGAAAAACATTATCCCATTCTTTACAAAGGCAAAAACGGATATTGCGCTCATGAAATGATTCTTGACTGTCGTGCATTTAAAACTTCGGCAGGAATAGAAGTTATTGATATTGCAAAACGACTGATGGATTATGGTTATCATGCACCAACAGTTGCGTTCCCGGTTGCAGGTACGCTGATGGTAGAACCAACGGAAAGCGAATCGCTACCTGAACTGGATCGCTTTTGTCAGGCAATGATATCTATACGCAATGAAATAAGGGAAATTGAAAAAGGTAATGCCTCTCGCGAAGACAATGTATTAATTAACTCACCACATACTGCTGTTGAAGCAACTGCTGATGAGTGGACACATAACTACAGTCGTAAGAAAGCTGTTTATCCTGCGGAGTGGGTTGCACAAAACAAATTCTGGCCATCCGTTAAACGTGTGGATAATGCACATGGCGACAGGAATCTGATTTGTACCTGTCCTGATATTTCAACTTACGAATCAGAAGTAGTGATGTAACACCTTTTCGTTAGACATAAGAAAAAGGCTGCCTCTTTAAAGACAGCCTTTTTTATTTTTTTTAAAAATATGAATTTTAATTTACAACAACCCTGCTACAAACTGCGGCATAATACCAAGCAGTAAACTCAAAATTCCACAGACATAAAGTACTGTGAGGTCTGAAGGCTGACGATAGTATGCAGTATTTTCAAGTTCTGGATCCTGAAATGCAGCAATGATTACTTTAAAGTAAAAATAAACACCTATGAGTGAACTTAACACTGCAATCAGCACAAGCCAGGTAAGTCCTCCGTTGAGAGTGGAAACAAACATGTAATACTTACCAAAAAATCCGGCTACCGGTGGAATTCCTGCCATACTCAGCATACATAATGTAAGCATGATGGCTGCAAAAGGATTTTTTCTGAAAAGACCTTTAACTGATTTAATTTCTTCGCGACCTGTTACTTTATGCACCTGATACAAAACATTAAATACGCCCAGTGTAGCTATTGCATAAGCCAGAAGATAAAACACCAACGCATTTTTTGATGCAATCCCCGGAGAAGCCAATGCCATCAGCATATAACCAGCATGCGCAATACTTGAATAGGCCAGCATACGTTTTAAACTTTTCTGATAAACTGCTGTGATGTTTCCAAGCAGCATGGTCACTGCCGACATGATTGCAAAAACAGGAATCCAGAATTCATATACCGGAGCAAAACTATTAATAAACAAACGATACAAAGCTGCAAAGGCCGCCATCTTCACCACACTCAGCATGTAGGTAGTAACAAGTGTTGGTGAACCATCATACACATCGGGTGCCCAGAAATGGAATGGAACTGCAGATACTTTAAAGGTTAGCCCCGTGAGTATCATCAGAATTCCTGCATAAAAATAAGTTGGGAGACTTCCGTTGTGCTGTTGTACGTATGAAGAAATTTCCTGAAGATTGAAACTGGAAGTAGCACCATAAATTAAGGCTATACCAAACAATAAAAATCCGGTGGCAAAAGAGCCAATCATAAAATATTTTAATGATGCTTCGTTGCTGAATAAATTTCCTTTGTCGCTGCCAGCAAGTATGTAGAGTGAAATGGAAAGAATTTCAAGACCGAGAAAAAGAATAGTAAGGTCAGAGAAATTGGTCATCATCACTCCGCCCGTAAGCGAAAACAAAATAAGTGCATAATGTTCACTGGCACTGCTGTGGCTGCTGAAAAAATCTTTCGACATCAGGAACCACAGAAAAGTCATACCTATCAGCATGGTTGTAAATACGACAGCATAATTATCTGTCAATACCATCTGATTGAAATAAGATGCATACTGACCCCAGTCGTAAACCGAAAATACAAGTGCTATGAGCAAACCCAGCAACGACAGTCCGAATAATGCTTTCTTAAGTTTAAAAACATCAGACATCATCGCGGCAATGCCTGTAACAGAAAGTATGACGATGGTGTTCAAGTCTTTTTTATTTTATTATTTAATTTTTTTACTGTGCACTAATTAAACTAAGCAATGCTTTTACACTTGGTGATGCTGTATCCAACAATACTGAAGGAAAAATTCCCATCAGAACAACCAACGCTGCAACTGACACCAAAACTGTTTTTTCTGAAATGGTAAGCGGGCTGAAATCGCTGTCGCTTAAGTGACGGCTGCCCAACATGATTGCCTGATAGCTGCGGAACATATAAACTACTCCGAGAATGACAGACAAACCTGCAAAGAATGCCATCCATTTGTGGTATGCATAAATACCTGTCAACAGCAGAAACTCTCCCACAAAACCATTGGTAAGAGGAAGAGCAACTGTTCCAAGCATGATAATCATAAAAGCAATAGCAAATAATTTCTGATTGTTTACAATGCCTCCCAACTCTGCAAGGTTACGTGTTTTCAATCGCGTCATCAGAATGTCAGCAATGAAGAATAATCCAACAGCATTCACACCGTGGCTCAGCATCTGGAAAACTGCTCCTTCGGTAGCCTCGCTGTTCAGTGTAAATACACCTGCCGATATCAGCCCTACGTGAGCGATAGAAGCATAAGCAACTAATCGTTTAAAATCTTTTTGTACAATGGCTATACAAGATGCATATACTACTCCGGCCACACAAAATGCCATAATCAAAAATCCATACTCATGCACTGCAGCGGGTACGGTTGGTAACAGCCAGCGCAATAAACCATAAATACCCATCTTCAGCATGATTCCTGAAAGCAACATGGTGCCGGGAGTGGGTGCATCCACATAAGTATCGGGTTGCCATGAGTGCAGAGGGAAAATCGGAATCTTTACTGCAAAAGCAAAGAACATTGTCCATAACACAAATGCCTGCTGCGAGCCTGAAAGTTTCAGCTGATAAAATGCATCTATGTCGAACGTATGTGTATCAGGTGTCTGAAGATAGAGGTAAATCAAACTTACCAGCATCAGCAAACTTCCCGTTAAAGTATAGATAAAAAATTTCAGCGTGATACGTACTCTGTCTTTTCCTCCCCATAGCAAACAGATGAAATAGATTGGAATAAGAGCAAGTTCCCAGAAGATATAAAACAGGAATCCATCTAAAGCAACAAACACACCGAGCATTGCAAACTGCATCAGCAGGATGAGTGCATAAAATGCTTTGGGATTTTCTATTTTTCTTCCGAATGACGAAAGTATAATCAATGGTGTAAGTACATTGGTAAGCATAATGAGCAACAAACTGATGCCATCCATACCAATTTTAAAACTGATACCTAAAGCCGGAATCCATGCATAACTCATCACCTGCTGCATTCCGTTTGCAGGAACAAATCCCAAAAACAGATATACAGAAAGCAACAAACCTGCCAACGACAATGCAAATGCTGTTTTGCCTGCAGCCTCCTTAGCAGGAAGCAGCGATAACACCATACTCACCAATGGCCAAAGCAGTACTATCAAAAGTGTGTTATTCATTACAGCAATAGTTTAAAAGCAAAAAGGCAAATTACTCCAATAACCATGACGACTAAATAAACACCAAGGCGGCCGGTTTGCAACATCCGTGCAACAGATGCTGTTATATTGGTCGCCTTAGGAATTCCATTCACTATACCGTCAATAATATTAATATCAAAAATTTTATAAAACATTTCAGAGATGGCATCCAGTGGTTTTCTTATCACTGTATCATAAATTTCATCCACATAATATTTGTTGGCCAAAACTTTCTGAAATGATTTTGTTTCCGAATCTTCTTCAGGAACTACCTTGTCGGTAACATACATTTTGCGTGTGAAATAGTAAACTGCCGCCAGAACCACGATGGTTCCTATAAGTAATGAGAAATCAAAAGTATGTGAGAGAATAAATTCTTTAGGTGCATAAATTACAGGAGTAACAAACTCACTGAACAGATGATGTACACCCAGTTTTTCACTCATCCAGTGTGGCATTCCCATAAAACCACCAATTACTGAAAGTACAGCAAGCACCATCAAAGGTATCGTCATCACTGATGGTGATTCATGCAGATGTTCCTGCTGATGATGTGTTCCTCTGAAATCGCCATGGAATGTGAGCCAGTACAAGCGGAACATATACACGGCAGTAAGCAGTGAAGTAAATGCCATCACTACAAACATCAAAGGCGAATAAGACCATGATGCAACCAAAATCTCATCTTTTGAAAAGAATCCGGAGAAAAGAGGAATTCCGCTTATGGCAAGTACTCCCATCAGAAAAGTAATATGTGTAACGGGTAAATATTTTTTCAGTCCGCCCATTCTGCGGATATCCTGCTCGCCACCCATGGCATGTATCACACTGCCCGCACACAAGAAAAGAAGTGCTTTAAAGAAAGCATGTGTAACTACGTGAAACAATCCGGCAGTATATGCCCCTGCACCAAGTGCAACAAACATAAATCCAAGCTGACTGACGGTAGAATATGCGAGTACTTTTTTAATATCATTTTGTTTCAGACCAATGGTTGCGGCCATCAAAGCAGTTAACATTCCGATAATTGCCACCACTTCGCTGCTGAAAGGTGAAAGCATGTATAGCACATTGCTTCTGATGACCATATACACTCCGGCAGTAACCATGGTTGCAGCGTGAATAAGTGCGGACACCGGTGTAGGACCAGCCATGGCATCAGGTAACCAGGTGTACAACGGAATCTGTGCACTCTTGCCTACTGCACCTACAAACAGCAACAGAGTGATGGCTGTGATGGTAGGATCACCTTTGGGATAATTTTTAGCTGCTTCAAAAACTTCTTTGTAATCAAGCGATGAGAATGTCTGATAAATAAGAAACATTCCGAGTAAAAAGCCGAAGTCGCCAATGCGGTTCATCACAAAAGCTTTGCGCCCTGCATTGTTATAATCAGTGTTCTTGAACCAGAAACCAATCAGCAGATAAGAACACAATCCTACTCCTTCCCATCCTGCATACATCACCACATAATTGCTTCCCATAACGAGCAGCAACATAAAAAACACAAACAGGTTGAGGTATGACATGAACCTAGGATAGTCCTCATCGTGTTGCATGTAGCCAATGGAGTAAACATGAATCAGAAAACCTACTCCCGTAATCACCAACAGCATCACTGCCGTGAGATGATCTACCATAAACGACAATCCAAGATGTAAACCTCCCGCATTAATCCATGGAAACAATTCTGTGCTATAAGAATCTGCGCCTTTAAGAAATGAAAGAAAAAGATAAAACGAAATGATAAATGAACCAAGGACAGCAGTATTGCTGATTATTCCTACCAAACCTTTTGGAAGTTTCTTATTTAAAACTCCAATCAGAATAAAACCAGCCAGCGGCAAAAGCGGAATGAGAGAAATAATCAAATCCATTGTCTTACTCTTTTAGTTTGTTAAAGAAATCTATATCTACCGATCGGGCATTGCGATAAATCATTACCAGTATGGCAAGACCCACAGCTACTTCAGCAGCAGCTACAGCCATGATAAAAAACACAAATATCTGTCCTGAAGGGTCGTTATGCTGATTGCTGAAAGCCGTAAGTAAAAGATTTACTGAGTTCAGCATAAGTTCTATACACATAAATATAACAATGGCATTTCTGCGGAATAACACTCCGGCTACTCCAATGCAAAAAAGGACAGCAGAAAGTAATATATAATGATTGATGGTTATTCCTGTCATACTATTTAATTTCTTTTTTACCAAGCATTACAGCACCAACTATTGCCGTGAGAAAAAGTACTGAAACCATTTCGAACGGCAGCATATATTTATTGTAAAGGACATTCCCCAATGTTTCAACCAAGCCAATATCCGACCGATGATTCAGTGCTACATGATCAACACCTTTCATTGCGCTTATCACAACTATCATCAGTAATCCTCCGGAAATTACAGCAGCAAATTTTGCCACCACACTTTTGTTGGGTTCAATTTCTTTGTTGAGGTTGAGCATCATGATGATAAACAGGAACAATACCATGATAGCACCTGCATAAACAATCAGATGTACTGCTGCCAGAAACTGTGCATTCAGTAAAATATAGTGACCAAACAAAGTGAAAAAGAAAAATATCAGATACAATACGCTGTAAACAGGCTTTCGGGTAAAAACCGTCATCAAAGCACTGGCAACAGAGAGGGCAGAGAGTATGTAAAATGCGTATTGAATCACGATAGTTTAAAAGTGTAAAACCGGTGCGAAATTATATTTTTATTCCTAATTTAATAATGTGAAATATCAGTTTGTTTTTTCGGGGCAAACATAAATATCTGTAACCGCAACATGTACTTTATGCTGAGGGTAATACAAGCTGTTGGATTCGTATTCATATTTTTCCTCTTTAAATTTATCATCTTTAAACTCAGCTTCTTTATCACATTTTGTAAATGTCTGAACCGTATCAGCAGGGACAAGATAAGGACTGAGGGTGGTATCGGTGTAAGTGCATAATTCCGAACGAATGATATAACAATCTCTGCAAACATCTTTATCGCACGACTGCAAAAATGCAGCTGCAACAACGGACAGTGACAGCGATATTTCTTTCATTCCAACCACTTAGCTTTCTATCTGGCGATGTGCTCTTGCACGAACGCTAACATCAATTCTTTTTTCAGGTTCTATTCCTTCAACAAGTTTGTCTTTTCCAAAAATAAAATCATCTCTCAGTAAATCAACAGGAACATTTCTGTCGGTAAGAAAAATTGCTTCCTTGGGGCAGGCTTCTTCGCACAATCCGCAAAAAATGCAACGCAGCATGTTGATTTCATATACGGAAGCATATTTTTCTTCGCGGTAAAGATTTTCTTCTCCCGGTTTACGTTCAGCAGCAGTCATGGTGATAGCTTCGGCAGGGCAAGCTACAGCACATAAGCCGCATGCAGTGCAGTTTTCTCTTCCCAACTCATCGCGTTTGAGTACATGCCACCCGCGCCACACAGGTGCTACCGGTCTTTTTTGCTCCGGATATTTTATGGTAACTTTCTTTTTGAATAAATGCTTCAGTGTAATCATCATCCCTTTTGCAATTTCAGGGAGATAGAGTTTTTCCATAAAACTCATCTTTTTGTTGACGACTACTTTGCTTCTGTTTGTTAAACTTTGCATTGCTTATTATTTTTTCTATCCAACTCTTTTATTTCTTTTTATTTAAAAATGAAACAATCCGTGTCTCCACAATAACACTAAACCTGTCAGTAACACATTGACAATAGATAACGGAATCATCACTTTCCATCCGAGGTTCATCAACTGGTCGTATCTGAAACGGGGGATGGTCCATCTTACCCACATAAATAAAAATATAAAGAAGAATATTTTTGCGAAGAAGAATACCACACCGAGTATTGCAAGTGTATTATGAGATAAACCTAATCCGCTTACAAATGGCATATTAAATCCACCGAAGTAAAGTGTGGCTATTACTGCTGATGAAATAAACATGTTGATGTACTCGGCAAATAGATAGAAACCAAGTTTCATGGATGAATACTCAGTATGATATCCTCCTACCAGTTCCGTTTCACATTCAGGAAGGTCGAAAGGTGTGCGGTTGGTTTCAGCAAATGCACACACCAGGAAAATTAAAAATCCCAAAGGCTGATAAAACACATTCCAGTGCGCACCATGTTGCTGCAAAACAATTTCACGAAGACTCAGTGTTCCTGTCATCATTACCAATGCAATAATGGCCATTCCCATAGCAAGTTCATAGCTGATCATCTGTGAGGATGCTCTGATTGCACCTAACAACGAATATTTATTATTGGAAGCCCAGCCTCCAATCATGATACCATAAACACCGATAGATACTACTGCAAAAATGTAAAGGATACCTATATTGACATCCGTTATCTGAAGGATGTATTCCCTTCCGTTGATGAGCAAAGAATTTCCCCAGGGAATTACCACACCTGTCATACATGCAGTAAGCATCATGAGTGACGGGCCTAAAATAAACAGTGCCTTATCAGCATGAGACGGAATGATTTCTTCTTTCATAAACATCTTCACACCGTCAGCCAAAGGTTGTAAAATTCCGAATGGTCCTGCTCGGTCAGGGCCTATCCTGTCTTGCATAAATGCTGCAATCTTTCGTTCAGCATAGGTTGAATACATCGCTATCAACAATGAAACTGCAAACACTGCAATTACAAAAATGATTTTAAAAATAAGTTCTGAATATTCCATTGCTGAATTTAGTTGTTATGTGCTTTTTCACCAATCAGTTTCTGCCTTGACAAATCCTGTTTCAACTGCTTCAACTGTTCGTAATGATTTTGTGATATTACCGAATGTCTGTCTATATGACGTGGGCCTTCAATTACCCAGTCTGACAAGTTTTTCTTCTCGAAGCGACAAGTGTTGCATATCCATCCCGGTTTACCGTCTTCGGTATTTTCTATTTCATGATAAACGCCTTTTCTGCCGGTTACACGAAGTACTGCATCACCCGAAACCCACAATGCAACTCTTCCACAACAAACATCACAGTCGCGATGTGCATCAAGAGGTTTGGTAAACCAAACACGTGATTTGAATCTGAATGTTTTATCTGTTAATGCTCCTACCGGGCACACATCAATCATGTTGCCACTCCATTCATTATCTATGGCTTGCTCGATGTAGGTTGAAATTTCTGCATCCCATCCTCTGTTGAGAACACCATGCACACGCTCAGGACACAACTGTTCAGCAACCTTCACGCAACGGTAACACATGATGCACCTGTTCATGTGCAGTTTTATTTTATCACCAATGTCACGCATCGGGAATGTTCTTCTTCTGAATACAGTGCGTGTGCCTTCATCACCATGTTCATAGCTCAAATCCTGTAAGTCACACTCTCCTGCCTGATCGCATACAGGGCAATCCAGCGGATGATTTAGCAATAGAAACTCAACAACACCTTCACGTGCTTCGAGCACTTCAGGTGAAGTGATGTTCTGCACTTCCATTCCATCCATTACTGTCTGGCGGCATGCCACTACCAGTTTGGGCATGGGGCGTGGGTCTTTGTCGGAGCCTTTGGTAACTTTCACCAAGCACGTACGGCAATATCCTCCTGATGTTTTTAATGTAGAGTAATAGCACATGGTTGGCGGGACAATATCGCCTCCTATTTTGCGTGCTGCTTCTACAATGGTTGTTCCGTCCGGAACTTCTATGGTATGTCCGTCAATGGTAACGCGAGCCATGTTATGATTCTTGTAAGTTATTTATACGGTAATAATGTTTTACATCACTATTACCTTTATCTATATACTGTTCAAATTCACTGCGGAAATGTCTGATGGCAGCAGCTACAGGCCATGCAGCAGCATCACCAAAAGGACAAATTGTTTTACCTTCTATTTTTCTCTGAATATCCCACAACAAGTCAATGTCTTTTGTTTCACCTTTGCCATCTAACAGGCGACTGAGAATTTTATACATCCATCCTGTTCCTTCTCTGCAAGGTGAACATTGCCCGCAACTTTCGTGGTGATAGAACCGTGAGAAGTTCCACACATTTTTTACTACGCTGGTATCTTCATCCATCACAATAAATCCTCCTGAACCAAGCATGGTACCAGTGGCAAAACCTCCGTCTGCAAGACTTTCATAAGTCATCAGGCGAGGTTCACCGTTGGCAGTCTTCAAAATTAAATCGGCAGGCAACACCGGAACGGATGAACCTCCTGCCACAACAGCTTTCAGTTTTTTTCCGTTGCGTATTCCTCCGCAATATTGATCGCTGTAAATAAATTCTTCTACAGGCACACCCAGTTCAATTTCATAAACTCCGGGTTTATTAATATGTCCTGATGCTGAAATAAGTTTGGTACCGGTGCTTTTACCTATTCCAATCTTAGCATACTCTTCACCTGTTATTCTGATGATAGGAACTACTGCGGCAATGGTCTCTACGTTGTTTACTACAGTAGGGCATCCCCACAAACCTTTGACAGCAGGAAACGGTGGTTTGATACGCGGGTTTCCACGTTTACCTTCGAGTGATTCGAGTAATGCAGTTTCTTCTCCGCATATATATGCACCTGCACCGCAATGCACATGCAGGTCGAGGTCGAAGCCGCTGCCTAAAATATTTTTTCCCAAATAGCCTGCAGCATAAGCCTCGTCTATTGCTTTTTGAAGTATATGATACACGTACATCATCTCGCCACGGATGTAGATGTATGATGTGTTGGCTCCAAGTGCAAAACTGGAAATAATCATACCTTCAATGAGGATATGCGGTTTGCGTTGCATGAGGTAACGGTCTTTGAAAGTACCGGGTTCACTCTCGTCTGCATTACAAATTAAGTAACGAGGTTCACCGGGAGGTTTAGCCAAAAAACTCCATTTCATTCCTGTTAGGAAACCTGCACCACCTCGTCCGCGAAGTCCTGACTTCTGCACTTCGGCAACAATATCTTCGGGTTTCATCTGAAGTGCTTTTCTGAGCGATTCGTAACCGCCAGTTTCCTGATAGCCGCTTAGCGTATTGATGCCCGGCTTATCTAAATTATCTAAAAGCAGTTGTCGTCCCATTGTCAAGATTTAATTTTTTCTTTTTCCCAATGTGTTCTGCGCACACCGGCATTTTTGTGTTCTTCAAGAATGGTATCTACTTTTTCAAGCGTCAGGTTTTCGTGATAGGTTTCGCCAATCTGCATCATGGGAGCTGTTCCGCAACTTGCCAGACATTCTACTGTTTTCAGAGTAAACATTCCGTCAGCTGTGGTTTCTCCGTTTTTAATTCCTAACTTTTTCTCTATATATCTCACCACATCTTCTGCACCCATGAGCCAGCATGGTCCTGTATGACAAACTTCAATCAGGCATTTACCAACCGGTTTCAGATTAAACATGGTATAAAAAGTAGCCACTTCATAAACTTCTATCGGCTGTATTCTGAGAATAGATGCAACATAATCCATTACTTCAGGACTCAGCCAACCGTCAAACTCTGCCTGTGCAATATGTAATATAGGCAATATTGCCGACTTATGTTTCCCTTCGGGATATCGCTTGATTATTTTTTCGATGAGTGCAAGTGCATCATCTGAAAATTTTATTTCTTTATTAGTTGCCACGATATTTATTTTACTTTCTACAATCTACAGTTTAAATATTTTTTATGCATCCAACTCACCTGCGATTACATTCATCGAACTCATTGTAAGAATGGCATCACTGAGGTAACCTCCTTTAATCATTTCAGGGTAACCCTGATAATAAATAAAACAAGGTCTGCGCATGTGCAGGCGATAAGGTGTTCTTCCTCCGTCACTCACCAGATAGTAGCCCAACTCACCGTTGCCGCCTTCCACACAATGATATACTTCGCCTTTGGGCACTGAGGTTTCACTCATAATTATTTTAAAGTGATATATCAATGCTTCCATTTTGGTATATACATCCAGTTTCTGAGGAAGATAGTAATCCGGTACATCAGGAGCATAATAAGATGTCTTGTCTTCGAGTTTATCCAACTTTTCTATTGCCTGTTTAATAATTTTTATGCTTTCCCACATTTCCTGTTCGCGCACCATAAAACGATCATACGTATCGCCATTGGTACCAACAGGAATGATAAAGTCAAACTCTTCATAAGACGAATATGGATTCATCACGCGCACATCATAATCTACTCCGGCAGCACGCAAATTTGGACCTGAGAAAGAATAAGCCATTGCCAGCTCAGCTGATATAGGGCCGCAGTTAATTGTGCGATCCATAAATATTCTGTTACGCACAAGCAATGCTTCAAATTCTTTCAGACAACGAGGCAATTCTTCAAGCAGTTTTTCAATCTTAAGCCATGCAGCCTGATTAAAATCCCGCTCAAGCCCGCCAATGCGTCCGATGTTGGTATTCATTCGTGCGCCACAAATTTCTTCGTATATGTCATAAATATGTTCGCGGAACTGGAAGATATACAGAAATCCTGTCATTGCACCACTGTCAACACCAATCACCGAATTACAAATGATGTGATCGGATATACGGGCAAGTTCCATGATGATGATGCGTAAATACTCAACCCGTTTGGGTAGTTTTATGCCTGCAAGTTTTTCTACAGTCATGTGCCATCCCATATTATTGAGAGGCGAAGAGCAATAGTTAAGCCTGTCGGTGATGGGAGTTATTTGTCCGTAGGGTCTGCGTTCTGAAAGTTTTTCGAATGCACGGTGAATGTATCCGATGGTTTGTTCTGTATCTACTACAATTTCGCCATCCATTTTAAGTACATTCTGAAAAATACCATGTGTGGCAGGGTGTGTGGGTCCCAGATTAAGGGTGGTATATTCCTTACTGATGACTTCCTGTTTTGTATCCTGATTAACCTCTTCTTTCATTTCTCTAAAATTTATCTGCCAAACATTTTATCATCTTTATCAAATCTTGCCTGATCTTCGAGTGGATATTCTTTTCTCAGTGGCCAGCCTACCATGCTATCCTCATTGAGTATTCTTTTCAGTTTAGGATGACCGTCAAAATGAAAACCAAAAAAGTCATACGCTTCGCGTTCCATCCAGTTGGCAGCAGGCCACACATCTGTAATGGTAGGAAAATGCGGAGGGTCGTGATGTACGTAAGTTTTCAGTCGTATGCGCAGGTTGCGTTTCCAGTCATGCAGATGATATACCATACAAAATGGTTTCGGAGTATCGGGGTAATGAATGCCATTGCATGTTGTGAGATAAGCAAAACCGTTTTCTTTAAGCCAGATGATTACATTTTTTATTACATCAACTGATATTTCTGCAACAGAAACATCGTATAACTTTTCGACACTGATAATTTTTTCACCAAAATGCTCTTTGAGCATTTTCTCCAATTCATCAGCCTCTATTGTTTGAAACATATTTGTCTGTATTGATAAGAAAGGTTTTTATTTTATTCCATAACTTGCAAGCAGTTCTGCGTACTCGGCAGAATTTCGTCTGCGTAATGATTCATTTTGTGCAAGCTCCTGAATTTTCATCACGCCATCAAGAATCATCTCAGGACGAGGAGGACATCCCGGAACATATACATCAACAGGGATTATTCTGTCAATTCCCTGCAGCACACTGTAAGTATCAAATATTCCACCTGAACTTGCACATGCACCTACAGACAATACCCATCTCGGTTCAGCCATTTGTTCATATACCTGACGCAACACAGGCCCCATTTTTTTTGCTATGGTACCCATCACCATCAGCATATCTGCCTGACGGGGAGAGAAGCTCAGTCGCTCGGCACCAAAGCGGCCGAAGTCGTAATGCGAAGCCATGGTAGCCATGAACTCAATACCACAACAGGAAGTTGCAAATGGCAATGGCCATAAAGAATTTTTACGGGCCATTCCAACTGCTCGGTCTAAAGTAGTGGCAAGAAAGCCATGACCTTCATAACCTTCAAGACGTTCGTTTGAGAGGTGAACTTTCCGTACATTTATATCTGACATTTTACTAATTCTAAAATTAATTAATTTTTTATTTCTGATATCATTCCCACTTCAATGCTCCTTTGCGAATGATGTAAATAAATCCTACCAGCAGCAAGCCTACAAAGAGCAGCATTTCAATAAAACCTGTAAGTCCAAGTTTCAGAAAATTAACTGCCCACGGATACATAAAAATCACCTCCACATCAAACAGTACAAATAAAATTGCTACCAGAAAATATTTAATTGAAAACGGCAACCGTGCATTATCCTGAGATTCGATTCCACATTCAAAAGTATCAAGCTTAATTTCCGATTTACGTTTAGGACCCAGAAGGTGTGTTGCAAAAATTGTTGCAATTACAAATCCAATAGCTACAACAAACATGATGGCTATCGGAAAATAATCAGCAGGTATGCTTAAAAAAACCATGACAGTGTATTTTACAGCACAAAGTTAGCCTTTTTCCATAATGCCAAAGTGAAAACGGCTTTTTGTTTTTAATGCTATGATAGTCAAAACAAAAAAGAGGAAGCAATGCCTCCTCTTTTATTTTGTTTAATTGTATTGTAAAAAACTTCTCTCTAAGCAGCACAAAATCTGTAATGTGCTTTTTTACAGAAACTCTTAATCAGTCATTCTGAAATAATCTGCGGGTATATACTTCGCTGTTGATGATAATCTTAACCGTATATATTCCTGATGAGTAACCATAATTTTTAGCAATGAAAGGATAGGTATATGTTCCCGGTTCCTGTTTGCCTTTGAACAGAGTTGCAACCGTTTGACCAAGTTTGTTGATTACAACCAAGGAAACATCTGAAGTTTGATCCAGATAGTAGGTAACATTGGTTTGTCCGCTGAATGGATTGGGGCTAACCGTAAAATTAAACTTATCATCGCTTATGGAAGCTGCAACTGTTTTGCTGATTTCATTTTTACCATCATAATCAATCTGGTTCAAACGATAATAATATACTACACCCGGAAGCACATTGGCATCCCTGAAGGAATAAGACTGCATAATACTGGTTGTGCCATGACCATCTACCCATCCTATTTTTTCAAACTCTTTGCCATCGGTGCTACGTTGCACCTCAAAACCTTTGTTATTCTTTTCACTTGCGGTTGACCAGTTCAGAACAATCTGTCTGTCTTGACCCTTTGCAGTGAAATAGAGCAATTCCACAGGTAGTGGTGTTGGTGCTTGCGCAGTACCAAACATCAGCGGAATAGTTGAACTGGCAGGATTAATTGCAGTATATATTAAATTAGTACGGGTTACAGGACCCGGTAAAGATGTTCCTCCAATACAAAGATTTGCTGGAAAAGGATTTAAATACCAGTTTGCAGCTATTGCCGGATTACCTGTTTTGTTTACCATTACAGTTTGCCCTTGGTTGCCATTGCCATAGCCATTTTCAGTAAGTGTAACATCAAGAACACCTGTTGAACTGGCAGTATTTCCCAACAACATTCTCCATAAACCGTTATCCAATGCTGTTGCACCTAATGAATGATACTTAACGGCACATTCATCTGTTGCTCCTCCTGTAAATGCAGTATTCGATGCAGGAACAGTATTATCAAATCCAACAAGGAAATAGGTAGGATTTGGTGTCAGTGCTGTAGTTACATTTAACTGCATGTTAGAATACTTGGTACTTGTACCTACCGGCAAATCATAGGTTCCCACTAATGCCCCTGATGAATGAGTAGCCTTTTTTAACACATAGAAATCAAGACCTGAACCAGGACCTACAATGTAGCTATTAGGATTCATGCCCGTAATCACCCCTGTTGATAAAGGGTTGGTCACCTCTACATATCCTCTATAATTAGGTGGGACACCATTATGGTTTCTTGCACCAGGCAATATCAATTTACCTGAGTTAAATGTCAGATCACCTGATAAACCTAGTCTCATATATGCAGCCGAAGTATTTCCATGATATAGAACAGAAACTGTTGATGGAACAGACTGATTCAGATAAACACTTCCCAATATTCCACTGTTTTTGTAATCCTGATTGGCAGCGCCATTAAATTCCAAAACAGAGCCACCACTCGTATAGAAAACACTTGCTCCATTTACCAGAAAATCACCGGCTACTTTCACGTATTTACCATTTCCACCCGGTGCAGCATTCAGATATGAAGAAGTATTCATTGCACCTGAGCCTGTATTGTAACCAACTTTTAAGTTACCTTTTACATCAAAATCCTGATTGGCATAAACACGATATGCTAAATTAGATTTAAAAACATCAAGGTGATAGAATGCATTGGCACCTGTAAGGTTACCATCTAAGTTTTGAGTTCCTCCGGTATAATTTGGTGAAGAAGACGGACCATCCAATATTACACGTGATCCTGTCTGCGCATTAAATGACCCATTATTTTTAAAATCTTTACAAATTTCGAGTACACCGGTACCTGTAACTGTTAATGCTGCACCCGGGTTAATAGTTAAATTCCGACAACTAACTGTTCCTGTGATGATAGGAGGATTTACGTATGTACTTGTGATTAATGCATCCGTTTCGCCATTAACTCCTGAACAGCTGGGGATATTACATCCACCCCAATTAACAGGGTCGTTCCAGTCGGAACTTACTGTACCTGTCCATGTAATTGCATTTCCATTAGGGATGCTGTTACTTATTCCACATGTTGAGTTTGAAGTATATAATGAAAATCCTGATGTACTGTTGGTATAATTACTAATAAATATCAGGAAAACATCATTTGCATTTGCAGTGATGGGCGGTTGATATGCACCATTATATCCCGGATAAGCAGGTGGCGAATTACCTCCTGTATAACAACCGGTAACACCCAGTGCACTATAATTGCAACTTACCAAAGCAGTGCCTGGTGAACTGGTAATAGTATTACAATTAGTTAAAGGTGCGGTTCCTGCAATCCTCCAAACTGCAAAGTCATAATCTGTCTCATTAAATCCATTCCAGTCATTAGGAACTATATCAAACATAAGTAGCCCGGGAGAGGTAATTGTAACCTGATACCATGCGCCACCTCTGTCTCCTGAAGCAAGACAAATGCCACCGGTAAAATCACATTTTGATCCATAACCCTGATAACCCGGATTAGGTACGAATATACTGCTTGAACATACAATATTTGGCGAAGCACAATCAGCTCCGGGAGTAGGAGGATATTGATTGACACAACCTGTACCACCATCCATTATAAATAAAGTAAATGAACCTACGTCTCCATTTTTGCCATCCACTGCAATGTAATAATCGTAACCTACTGCAAGACCTGACTGAGTTATTTCAGAATTAAGATAGCTTGAAAATCCACAACTTCCACGGTTATCATTACAGGTTACATAGGTTAGAGTATTTCCTGAACCACATGGTACCACTCCTGTTAACGGAGAACGAGTGTAGAGTGCGATTTGTGTATCATAGAGTGAACCACGTTCAGTACGTATTTTAACACAGCCGCTGGCCGGGGCACGAAAACGATACCAAACTGTATTTACCTGCCCTGCACCACCTGAATTTGTCCAGCAACCGGGAGGTGCAGGTTCATCTGCATTGGTTCCACAAATATTACTACCCGGCAAATATAAACCTGCTGGTGATAAAGGAGGTATAGGGAATGCGTTGCAAGGTGCATCATTGGAAGGACCTCCGGTAGAAGTAATACTAACATTATCCACAGCAGCGGGAGGTTGAGTGCCCACTGAAGCATCGTTTCGCCAACTGAACACCAAACGGAATTGTCTTCCTGCTAAAGCATTAAGTGATGCTGTGTACAGTGCATAAGACGACTGACCATTGAGAGGACCTGCAATATGAACCGGATTATTCAGGTTAGGTAAAACACCGGCAACAGCACCTCCTACTATAACAGCACCTGCCGTAGGTGTATATGATACAGGAACGGCAAAAACTTCGAGATAATCGTAGCCGCTCTCACCGGCAACACGATAAGAAAATGTGAGGTTGATACAACTTCCACCACCGGTGAGGTCTATAATGGTACTGCTCATTGCATGTACTCGTGACGTTGCTGATGTATTATATGTATTGGTACTTCCTCCGGTGTTTGAAATATATAAACCTCGGCTACCACTGGCACTGGTAGCGTTACCTATATACCACTGATTGGTTTGACCTGAATTATAGAATGTCCAGTTAATACATCCTTCAAAATCTTCGTTATAAGGAGGTAAACCGCTTACAACAGGATTAGTTCCTGTAGTAAAGTTATAGACAAAAAATCCGCAACCTGCCGTATTTGCACCAAATGAGTTAACCGGAATAATACGCCAGAAATAGGTTGTATTAGCTGCAAGACCTGTGAGATTAAATGTATTTTGACTGGTTGTACCTACAGTAGTCCAAGGGCCACCTAATGCCGGTGCTGTTTGAACCTGATAACTTGTTGCACCATTGCATCCTAAAGAATGGTTCCAGTTTAACGCAACATTACAGGGAGATAGACCTAACGCACCGTTTGATGGTGTGGTATAAACTACACAATTAGGCACTGCAGTAGGAGTTTGATAGGTTAACAAAACATTGTCAACTGCTGCAGGAGGGTTGGTACTTGCACCTGTATTGCCATCGCTTACAAATAAAAATGCAAGCGTATAATTTAGGCCATTGCCAGCCATCTTGGGGTCTAAATTTATTGTTTCACCTTGCCAGGTATTAAATCCATTATACCAAACAGAACCTACCTGATATAATGTCTGAATATCGTTGGTAGTGATTGGTCCTGCTTTGGGTATCAGATACACTTTCATGTTATCTAAATCGGTATTGGACACATCAGTCTCTCCCTCACATTTCCAGCTAAAATTTAATGTAATGCATGAATTGTTTGCAGGAAATGTTACCGTCAATGTTCTTGCAAGTATAAGTGAGTCACGAGTGGTGAATGTATAGGTGTATGGTGGAGTTGGTGCAGCAGGATTGGAAGACACATAAGCTGCCTGCGTACCTGATACAGAGCCGGCAGCAGTACTCACAACCCAGGCATCTGCCGGTGGAGTAACAGTATTTTTTGTTGCTGCCCAGTTGTTTCCGGCAAGTCCGCCACCTGCATCAAAGTTACCTCCATTGGCAGGACCGATTACAGTCACTTGCGACCATCCTGTATAACTAAAACTTAGTATTATACCGGCTATAAGTGTGTAAATCTTTTTCATTTTATTTTCTGTAGATTAAATTCGAGTTTCAAATATATAATGTAAAAATTAAAAAGAGAACAATTTCTTAAAAAAATTTTTTTTCTCATCCTCCTGAATTTCTATATGCAGTGTACCCAACATTTTATTCCTCAATAAGGCCGAAAAAATATTATTTCTCTCAAGCCTTTTTTAGAAAGATTGGGTAAATCAGCTAAAAAATCAAGTTAATGACCGGTTATACGAATACCAAGCTCAGAAAGTTGCTCATTTTCGATAAATGAAGGTGCATCAATCATAATATCGCGGGCAGCATTGTTTTTTGGAAAAGCGATAAAATCACGTATAGAATCTGACCCTCCGAAAAGTGAGCATAAACGATCGAAACCGAAGGCCAGGCCACCATGTGGTGGGGCTCCATACTGGAATGCATTCAGCAGAAAACCAAACTGTTCCATTGCTTTTTCGGGAGTAAACCCGAGAATTTCGAACATTCTGGATTGTAAAGTTTTATCAAAAATACGAATAGATCCTCCTCCTATTTCCACGCCATTGATGACTAAATCATAAGCATTGGCCCTGACCTTACCCGGCTGAGTACTTAATAGTTCTATATCCTCAGGTTTGGGTGAGGTAAAAGGATGATGCATAGCATGAAAACGTTGTGCTTCTTCATTCCATTCGAGTAAAGGGAAATCAATGACCCAGAGACTTGAAAATTTGTTTTTATCGCGCAGCCCCAACCGGTTGCCTATTTCGAGGCGAAGTTCGCTAAGTGCTTTTTGTGTTTTCTGTTTCTGTCCTGAAAGAATCAATACTAAATCGCCCTTCTGTGCTCCCATTCTCTGAGCCGTTTGCAACAACTCTTCAGAAGAATAAAATTTATCAATACTAGATTTGATACTTCCGTCTGAGTTATAACGAATATATACCAATCCTCCTGCACCAATCTGTGGTCGCTTAACCCAATCTGTCAATTCATCTAATTGTTTGCGGGTGTAAGCAGCACAACCTGAAGCAACAATTCCGGCAGTATATTCAGCGTCATCAAACAATTTGAATTTGCCTGAAGGAAAAGCAGGTTGAGTTTCGTCACTTTTGAGTTCCTGAATGCACATTTCAAACCTGGTATCCGGTTTATCGTTGCCATAATTTTTCATTGCATGAGCAAAGGTCATTCGTGGCAATTGTGGTACATCAAGATTTTTTACTTCTTTGAACAAATGTTTCACCAGCCCTTCAAATGTTGCCAAAATATCTTCTTGTTCTATAAAACTCATTTCGCAGTCAATCTGAGTAAACTCAGGTTGTCTGTCGGCACGCAGGTCTTCATCGCGAAAGCATTTCACAATCTGATAATAACGGTCGAAACCGGCCACCATCAGCAATTGCTTAAATGTTTGTGGCGACTGTGGTAATGCATAAAACTGTCCGTTGTGCACTCTGGAAGGAACAACAAAATCGCGCGCTCCCTCAGGTGTTGATTTTATTAAAACAGGTGTTTCTACTTCAATAAATTTTTCTCCGTCAAGATAATTACGAATCAGTGAAGCAAGTCTGTGCCTCAATTCAAGCTTGGCTCTGACACTTGTTCTGCGAAGATCGAGATAGCGGTATTTCATTCGCAGTTCGTCACCTCCATCGGTGTTTTCTTCAATGGTAAACGGAGGTGTTTCAGAAGCATTTAATATTTCAAGATTTTCTACAAGCACTTCAATTTCTCCGGTAGGAATTTTCAGGTTTTTGTTACTTCGTTCGGTAACTTTTCCTTTTACCTGAATAACATATTCGCGGTTAACGTTGCGTGCTGTTTTACACAATTCTTCATTCACATCCATGTTAAAAACAAGTTGAGTTATTCCATAGCGATCACGCAAATCAATAAAAGTCATTCCGCCTAAATCGCGTGACTTCTGAACCCATCCGCATAATGTAACCTGCAAACCATTTTGTTGCATAGATAACTCTCCACAAGTGTGTGTACGAAGCATTAAATATGAATTTTAAAAAGAGAGGCCGAAATTATGAAATAAGCACTTAGAGACCTTATGAAATGGACTGTTGAAAAAATCAAAAAGAAAAAGTAATCAATGTCAAACTTTCGCAATACTATGGTTGTTGTGAGCAATAAGGATAGTTAATATTTTCATTTTCACTGAAAAAGACTATTTTTGCGGCTCGTGAAAATGCGATATTAATTTTAAATTTTAACATAACATGACAAAAGCAGAGTTGGTAAATGAAATTTCGGTAAAAACCGGAGTAGAGAAAATGGTGGTGCAGAATGTAGTTGAGTCCATGATGAAGGTGGTAAAGAACTCATTGGTGCAACATGACAATGTTTATTTAAGAGGTTTCGGTAGTTTTATAGTTAAAAAAAGAGCTCAAAAAACCGGCCGAATTATTACAAAAAATACAGCTATTATTATTCCGGAGCATTTTATTCCTGCATTTAAACCCGCTAAGACCTTTACCGATAAAGTAAAGAATGCTCATAAGAAGAAAGAATCTCAACCTCAGTTGTAATTAACTGAATGTCTTCATCGTCCAAAAGTATTCTGACAATTGCAATTGCAGTTGTTTTAGTTTTCTTGTTATTTCTACTTCCACGCTACAAAAAAAGTACCGGTACTGAAGCAATGGCTCCTGCAAAAAGTGAGTTTGATGTTGCTGTATATGAGAAAAATGCAATATCTGCATTGGACCAGGGAGGAAAAAAACAATTGGACAGTTTAACTGCATTAGCCAAAGGTGGAAATTCCGATTCTCTGATTTCGTTTTGGGATCAGCACAAGAAACCGGGAATTTCCGCCTTTTATGCAGAAAAAAAGGCTAAAAAAGATATTTCGGAAAAAAATTATTTGAATGCCGCTTACCGTTATTTCGATGCTTTTAAAGATGCAAATGATTCTCTCGAACAGAGCTATTTTGTTAATAAAGCAATTGAATGCTACACGGAAGTACTTAAAATCAACCCTGAAAACCTGAATGCAAAGACTGATTTAGGAATATGCTATGCCGAAAGTGCTATAAACCCAATGCAGGGAATTGCACTTTTGCAGGAAGTGGTTAAAAAAGACCCGAATCACGAGAATGCACAGTTAAATCTCGGATTTTTATCAGTAAAATCGGGACAATATGATAAAGCCCTGGCCCGGTTTAATACTGTACTGAAAATCAACCCTTCAAGAGTTGATGTTTACGTTTTTATAGGACAAACCTATTTGCAAATGGGGAATAAAGCAGAGGCCATCCGAAATTTTGAGACCTTTAAATCGCTGAGTAATAACACCCAGGCACTGGCTCAAATAGATGCTTATCTTAAAGAACTTAAATCTACTCCCTGATATATATCAAAAAATACTACTTTTGCATTCCCTTTTTTAAAACGGAAATACTAATTATAAAAATATTTAAATAATATGCCAAGCGGAAAGAAGAGAAAACGCCATAAAATGGCCACTCACAAGCGCAAAAAAAGATTGAGAAAAAACAGGCATAAGAAGAAATAACTTTTAGCCTGACTACGGTATCCGGTTTTTCTGAAACTGCGATTGTCCGTATTTTTTATCAGGAGCTGCAAGCTCCAATCATCAAAATTTTTTGCCTTGAGTAACGATTTAATTATAGACTCAAGCCCATCGGAAGTACGAATTGCCCTTTTAGAAGAAAAAAAACTCGTTGAACTTAACAGCGAAAAAAGGGACAGAAGTTTTTCGGTTGGCGACATTTACCTTGGAAAGGTAAAGAAACTCATGCCTTCGCTCAACGCGGCATTTGTTGACATTGGCTATGAGAAAGACGCCTTTTTACATTACCTCGACCTTGGCCCACAATTTCAGTCACAGCTTAAATTTGTAAAAGACACTCAGGCCGGCCGTCAAACAGACTCCACGCTTAATCAGTTTGAACTTGAAAAAGACATCATAAAAACGGGTAAGATTACCCAAGTGATGAGTTCTGGATTGTGGTTACCGGTTCAGATTGCCAAAGAACCTATCTCTACCAAAGGTCCGCGTATCACTACAGAAATTTCAATTGCCGGACGATACTTTGTAGTTACTCCTTTTTACAATCACGTTTCTGTATCGTCAAAAATAAAAAGCCCTGAAGAACGCAACCGTCTGAAAAGATTAGCACTGAGCATTAAGCCAAAAAATTTCGGAATTATAGTAAGAACAGTAGCCGAAGGAAAAAAGGTAGCTGAACTGGATAAAGATATTCAGGACGTGCTGATGCGCTGGAATAATTTTTATGAAGCTTTGAAAACTTCTAAGCCCGGACAAAAAGTATTAGGAGAAATTGATCGGACTTCATCCATTCTGAGAGATATACTGAACCCAAACTTCAGCAACATCTATGTGAATGACCAGATATTATTTGATGAAATAAAAACTTATCTGCATTCTATTGCTCCTGAGCAGGAAGATATCATCAGGCTGTTTAAAAACAAGCAACCTATTTTTGAGCATTTTGGTATTGACAAACAAATCAAATCCGACTTTGGTAAAACGGTACCCATGCAAAACAGTGCATATCTTGTGATAGAACATACCGAAGCTATGCATGTGATTGATGTGAACAGTGGAGGAAGAAACCGTGGCGACAGCGACAGTCAGGAAAACAATGCATTTGAAACCAACTGCATGGCAGCACGTGAGATTGCCCGTCAGCTGCGCCTGCGTGATATGGGCGGAATCATTGTCATTGATTTTATTGACATGACAAACCTTGAGCATAAAAAGCAACTTTACGAAGTGCTCAAAGAAGTGATGAAACGCGATACTGCAAGGCATACCATTTTACCTCCCAGCAAATTCGGTCTTATACAACTTACCCGTGAAAGAGTAAGGCCTGAAATGAAAATTTCGACCACTGAAAAATGTCCGTCATGCAACGGCACAGGCGAAATAAGAGCCAGCATTTTGCTGATGGATGAGATAGAAAATAATCTGCGCTATCTTGCCAAAGAACAAAACGAAAGAAAAATAACACTTTGTGTGCATCCGTTTCTGGAGGCTTACATTACTCACGGATTATATTCATTAAAACTCAAGTGGTTTTTTAAATATAAAATTAGAGTTACTGTTGAAGCTGTTTCATCTTACGCCATTACCCAGTACACTTTTTACAATAAAAAAGGCGAAGAGATAAAAATCTGAGCCTGATACTTCCTAAAAAATCATTCACAATTTACATGTCGAGGGTAGTGTTCTCTTTTTGTGAGAGAAAAATTTAAATCATGTACATTCACAAAAAGCCCTGAAAGGATTCCTTATGCCCTTTAGTGACTACATTTTGTAATCCATTACATTTGTTACCTCAATTAAGAAATTCTGTATGAAACAATTTTTGACATTATTTATCATGATTATTCTGATGAATGCCTGCAGCACACCACCGTCAGCAACTAATAATACTACTGAATTCAACAAACAGTTTGATGATTACAAAAACCGGTTTGTGGAACAGATGTGGAAGATATATCCCATGTGGGCAACAGAAATCGGATATCACAATTATGACAGTATTCTTGAAATAAACAATGCTGATTATCGCAATCGCATTTTACAATTCGTAAAAGAAAATCTCGATTCTCTTCAGGGATTTGATTCCACCAAATTGTCTGACTTAAATAAAATGGATGCGGAAATCATAAAGAATTTTCTGCAGAAGAGTAAATTCAATATAGAAGAATTAAAATCATGGCAGTGGGATCCTTCAGGATACAATGCAAGCGGAAACCTCTCTTACATGCTTTCCGAAAATTACGAATCGCTGAACAGCCGAATCATAAATATCTCTAAAAAATTAGAACAGATACCTGCATATTATACTGCTGCCAAAGAAAATATTCAAAACCCTTCACCCGAACATCTTAAACTTGCCATCGAGCAGAATTCAGGCGGATTTGAATCACTTGAAGCAACGTTAAAAGATTCATTAGCGCAAAGCACACTGAGCAGCGATGAAAAAACAAAGGTTGAGACTGAGATGAAAAATGCAATGGCCGCTGTTCAGGATTATATCTCTTTTCTGAAAAATCTGAAAAATGAAAATGGAAGAAGTTTCAGACTGGGAAGTGATTTGTATGGTAAGAAATTCAACTTTGAAATTGAAAGTAGTTATACCTATGAACAGATTTACGACTCAGCCATGCAGCGGAAAAAATATCTGCACACGCAGATGGCAACCCTTGCAACACAACTATGGCCAAAATATTTTGGAAATACGCCCATACCCGAAGATACGCTGACACTGATCAGTAAAGTGATTGATGCGTTATCCATGAATCATGTTAAGCCGGAAGATTTTCAATCAACAATAGAGAAACAAATTCCGGAGCTGGAAAAATTTGTTACTGACCATAACCTGATTTATCTCGATCCTTCCAAGCCTTTGAAAGTAAGAAAAGAACCTGCCTACATGGCTGGTGTTGCAGGTGCTTCTATAAGCGCACCCGGCCCCTATGACAAAAACGGAAACACCTATTACAATGTTGGGTCACTTGCGGGTTGGGATGCAAAACGTGCAGAAAGTTATTTGCGTGAATACAATAACTACACTTTGCAGATTCTGAATATTCACGAAGCTGTGCCCGGTCATTATACACAACTTGTTTACAGTAACAATTCGCCAAGTATTATCAAATCTATACTCGGAAATGGTGCTATGATTGAAGGATGGGCAGTGTATGGTGAGTTGATGATGCTTGAAAATGGATATGGCAACAACGAACCTGAAATGTGGCTGATGTATTATAAATGGAATCTGAGAACAGTATGCAATACTTTGCTCGATATAAGTGTGCACACCCGTAACATGTCGCATGATGATGCAATGCATTTACTTACCAAAGAAGCTTTTCAGCAAAATGCAGAAGCTGAAGGAAAATGGAGAAGAGTAATGCTTACCAATGTGCAACTGACAAGTTATTATACAGGATTTAAAGAAATATGTGACTTGCGCGAAGAGTGTAAGAAAATTCAAGGAGATAAATTTAATCTGAAAGCTTTTCACGAAAAATTTCTCAGTTATGGCAGTGCCCCTGTTAAATTGATTCGTGCACAGATGTTAGCTGATTTGCAACAAAAGAAACAGTAATGAATCGTTTCAGTCTGTTTTTAGCAAACATTAAAAAACTTGCCGGTGTTTATGTTGCCGGTCTGGTGTTATTGTTTGCAATCAGATTGTTTTTTATGACCCGGATTTTTTCATGGCAGGAAGCCGGTCAGTTCAAATCAGAAATCATTTCAGCTTTTGTTGTCGGGTGGCGTTTTGATACGATGGTGCTGATGTATGGACTGGCCATTCCTTTGTTGCTGTGTTTAATTGCATTGCTGTTCCACACTGAAAAATATCACATCCTGATTAACATCTTCAACATGCAGTATAGCAAGTTTATGCTGTTTGTTTTTACATTCATCGGAATTGTTGATGTATATTATTTCAATTACTTTCAGTCGCACATCAATGTGCTGGCTTTTGGTTTGTTTGAAGATGATACCGCTGCAGTACTTAAATCGGTATGGACGGATTATCCTGTGGTGAAGGTGTTGATTGCACTACTGATTGCAAGTTTTTTAATTCATCGTACAGTCAGAAGAATATTCAGAAACATGCATACCGACAGTTTAAAAAAAATCCCTTTAGCACCACTGTGGTCAGTCATTGCATTAGGAGCTTATTTTCTGGGCATGCGCGGTTCGGTAGGCACATTCCCTTTGCAAATAGATGATTCCACTGTTTGCGATAACAGCAATGTAAATCTTTTGCCTATAAACGGAGTGTTTGCCATTAAAGAAGCATTTCTGATGAGAAGCCGTCAGATGAGTATTGACGGCAATATTGCTTTCTTAAAAAATATCGGTTTCGGTAATATGCAGTCAGCCGTAACAACTTATTTCGGCAAACCTGCAACTACAGATCCTTATGAAATTTATTTTGATACCACTGCCGCAGATACTGCTACAAGACCATTGCCCAATGTAGTTTTCTTTCTCATGGAAAGTATGAGTAATAACAATCTTTATTATCACAGTCCAACATTAAATTTATACGGAGCACTTGAAAAACATCTGGGCAAGGATATTTTTCTCCGCAATTTTGTATCCAGTGGCAATGGAACCATCAACAGCCTGGAAGGCATTATGGTGAACACTCCCATAACATCTCTGGCACAGTCAGAATATAACGGAATTGCGTATTCATCATCTGTGGCTCTGCCTTTTTTGAATGCAGGTTATGAAACCACTTTCATTACAGGTGGCAAATTCGGTTGGAGAAACATCAATGAGTTTATACCGCATCAATATTTTCAGCATGTTGAGAGCAAGGACAATGTGATGAAAGAAATTCCGGGAGCTACCGAATGTGAATGGGGTGTTTATGATCAATACCTGTTTGATTATGTGTTTAAGAAATTAAAAGAAGCAAAACGTCCGCAGATGATTTTTGTGCTGACAACTACCAACCATACTCCGTTTCATCTGCCTGATAATTACAAACCTTATCCGATAAAACTTACAACAGAAATCAAATCGAAACTTTTGACAGATGAAACTATGGCTGTAAAAAATCTTACCAATCTGCAATACTCCAATGACTGTTTAGGGCATTTTATGGATGAGATTAAGGCATCACCATTAGGAAATAATACACTGGTAGCAGCAACAGGTGATCACAACAACCTGATGCTTTTTGATTTCAGTGATGAGCAGTTGTTTTATCACCGCAGTGTTCCTTTTTATTGTTATATCCCTGATGCATATAAACCCCATGTTCCATTGCATGAATGGGGTTCGCATAAAGATATTTTTCCTACGCTTATTAATCTTTCGTTACCCGGAAGCCGTTATTTTAATTCAGGTGATAATCTTTTTGATACTACCAGCACGCCTTCAAACATTTTTGCAACCGACTGGATGAGTATGGAAGCCATGAACAGCAGCGGTGCGGTAAAATTTGGTACAGAAGAAAAATATTTCGAATGGAAAGAGAATCATTTGTTGGCGCCCACAACTACTCCGTCAGAAGATTTAAAAAAACTGATGACGCGTGCAAGGGCGCATTATGCGGCAATGGCTTATTTTATTAAAAACGAAACGGTGAAACCTCATAAAAATTAAAGCTTTCAGCCCTGCTGTGCGGGGGTGCTCATCAATCTGATGAACGACCATAATGAAACCAATGCCCATACACCTTCCAGAATTACAAAAGGCAGATAGCTAATCATGACAGATGCCAGACATGCCAAAGCAGCTCCTATAAAATTCATCAGGCTATAACTCCAACTTCCGGCACGTATTAACCGCATGAGTTGCAACACATAAGCTGCCAGAAGAATAAAAACACCGGTGAATCCAATCCAGTCTGAAACATTCATATTCATCATTCTGTTATTTCTGCAAAAGAAACTGATTTTAAAGTTATATTCGCACCTCCAAAAAAATAAATAAAATGAAATTTGCTACCAAAGCGCTTCATGCCGGAGTAGAGCCTGACCCGACAACAGGAGCAATAATGACACCGATTTATCAGACTTCAACCTTTGTGCAGGCATCACCGGGAAACCATAAAGGATATGCTTATGCCAGAGGGAAAAATCCAACACGTAATCAACTTGAAAAAAATATTGCTGCACTGGAAAATGCAAAATACGGACTATGTTTCAGCAGCGGAATGGGAGCTGCAGATGCTGTAATAAAATTACTGCGACCGGGCGATGAAGTAATTACCGGTGACGATTTGTATGGTGGAACTTACCGTATGTTCACCAAGGTGTTTGCACACTACGGAATAAAGTTTCATTTCATCAACCTTGCTGATGCTAACAATATCAGCAAACACATTAGCGAAAAAACAAAATTGATTTGGGTGGAAACTCCCACCAATCCGACCATGCAAATTGTGGACATTCAGGCATGCAGCACTATAGCTAAGAAACACGGATGCACTCTGGCAGTTGACAATACTTTTGCTTCGCCTTATCTTCAAAACCCAATGGAGTTGGGTGCTGATATTGTTATGCACTCAGTAACAAAGTATCTGGGTGGACACAGTGATGTGATTATGGGCGCACTTTGTATGAATGATGATAAGCTATACGAGCAACTCGCATTTATCCACAATTCCTGTGGTGCTACACCCGGGCCGATGGACAGTTTTCTTGTTTTGCGTGGAATAAAAACATTTCATCTGCGTATGGAGCGCCATTGTTTCAACGGAAGAAAAGTTGCAGAATTTCTCAAATCTCATCCCAAGGTTGACAAAGTTTACTGGCCGGGATTTACGGATCACCCGAATCATGAAATTGCCAAAAAACAAATGCGTGATTTCGGTGGGATGATTTCATTCGATATAAAAAGCAGAAAAAAGGAAGATGCGTTTAAAATAGCTTCTTCGGTAAAGGTGTTTTCATTGGCTGAATCATTGGGTGGAGTAGAGTCATTAATCAATCATCCTGCTACCATGACACATGCCAGTGTTCCGGCAGAAGAAAGAGCTCGCGTAGGAGTAACTGATTCGCTATTGAGATTAAGTGTAGGAGTTGAAGACATAGATGATTTACTTGAAGACTTGAAACAGGCTTTAGGTTAATTTTCTCTCTGTTTTCAATTAAAATTCAGATTAAAATTAAATTAAGTTTACTACTTTTGATTAATCAAATTAAATCACACAATTTTATAACAATGAAAAAATTTTTTACAAGAAGTTTATTGATTCTTACAGCCATGACATGGGGATATGCTTCAGCACAAACACCGCTGACGCACTGGTGTGCTACTGATGATGTATGTAATGCCAGAGAAAACAGTGACCCTGTTGTTCGTCAGCAAAGACAACAACTGGAAGCATTCACGCAACAATATGTTTCCAGTTTTCAACCCAGTTATTTCCGAACTACCGGTACACCGGTTTATGTGATTCCTGTAGTATTCCATGTGGTACATAACTGGGGGCCTGAAAACATTTCAGACGAACAGATTTATGATGCTGTTCGTGTACTTAACCGTGATTATAATCTGCAAAGAACTGATACTGCTAATATCATTCCTTCGTTTAAAGCATTGAATGCTGACGTGCAAATTGAATTCCGTCTGGCACATCTTGATCCATTAGGCAATTGCACCAACGGTATTGACCGTATTGCTTCCACATTAACGTATGACGCTGATGATAATTCTAAATTAAATCCGTGGCCTTATAATAAATATCTCAACATCTGGACTATTAGTAACTTTGGTGCTTCACATGCAGGTGCTGCTGCTTACGCCTACAAACCGGGAACTGCACCTTCGGGCAAAGACGGTATCATTTCATTATCCAATTACGTTGGTAGTATTGGAACAAGCAACACCACCAATCAATATACACTGACACATGAAATAGGTCACTGGCTGAATCTGGACCATGTATGGGGCGGAACCAATCAACCAGGTGTATCCTGCGGTGATGATAATGTTACCGATACGCCTGTGACAAAAGGGTTTTTATCTTGCCCTCAACCTGCAAATGCAGATGTATGTAATCCGGGTATTATTGAAAACTACCAAAACTATATGGATTACAGTTATTGCTATTATATGTTCACATTAGGTCAGAAAGCAAGAATGTGGGCGGCATTGAACTCTCCTATAGGTTTCAGAAATCAGGTGCATACAACCTCTAATTTAAATGCTACAGGTACCAATGGTAATGCTACAACATGTGTTCCTGTTGCAAGTTTTTCGTCTATTCAAAAAGTAATATGCGAAGGAGGAGTTGCCAATTTCTCTGATGCCAGCGGCAATCTGGATACAGTTGGAATAACTTATTTATGGGATTTCCCCGGAGGAGTGCCATCCAGTTCAACAGATAAAAATCCTACAGGAATTGTTTATCCTACAGCAGGTGCGTATGATGTTACCCTTACCGTAACTTCTTCGGCAGGATTTGATACACATACTGAAATTGAAAACGTTGTTGTAAGACCGGGTACAACAAATCTGTTTGTTCCATTTTCTGAAAGCTTTGAAAGCATAACATTTCCTTCAGCTGATTGGCTGACTGAAAGTGATGACGGTGACGGATGGGAACTGACTTCAAATGCTGCACATACAGGATTTAACTCTGTAAGCATCAACAATTACAGTGGTAATACTACCAGTTCGAAAGATGTTTTCATCACACCGGGTTTTAATCTTACGAATACTACGCAAACTCAGTTTAAATTTTGGGTAGCATTTGCATTGAAAAACACAGCAGGTACCGATCAACTGAAGGTATATGCATCAAATAACTGCGGTCAGTTATGGAATCTGCGACTCACCAAATCAGGTACCAGCCTGGCTACAGTAAATAATGCTGTAACATCAAACTTTGTTCCCACATCAGCACAATGGCGTCAGGAAACGGTTAGTCTTACTTCAGGGCAATACTCTACACGACCCAATGTTTCTCTTAAATTTGAATATACCAATGACATGGGAAACAATATTTATATTGATGACATTAATTTAAGCGGAGTGGTAGGCATCAACGACTTCCCGTTATCGCAGGAAGATGTAACAATTGTACCAAATCCTGCATACGACAAGTCAACAGTGAATTTTGAATTATCGAAACCTGAAAATGTATTGATTACAGTGGTAGATATGCTGGGCAATGAAGTTCATCGTATTGCTGATGAAAGATTAGATGCTGGCGAATATCAATACGAAGTAAATACCAAATGGGCCAAAGGAATTTACATGGTGCGTATCACAGCAGGCAATCAAATCATCACTAAAAAATTAGTAGTTCAATAAGAATTAAAAAACCGACAAAGCCTGAAACTGCAATATGTGGTTTCAGGCTTTGTTATTAGGATTCATAAAAAATGGCAACAAAAGATTTTTCGACACATCTGAGTTATATTGTTTATGCACAACCGGAAGAGGTGTATGATGCACTTACCAATCCTGCTCTTATAGCACAATGGATTGAAGGCGATTTTGTGTTTGAGCTGAAAGAAAATGGTTCTGTTTCGTTTTTTGACGGATGGGTAAATGGTGTACTTGAAGAATTTGTTCCCAACAAAACATTAAGTTATACCTGGAAGCCTAACACCTGGGACAAAAAAACAAAACCGAGCATAGTAGATATCCGATTCTCAAAAGTTGCAGCAGGAACACAAGTTGAAATTACGCATACACAATTTCCTAATGCAGATGAAGCCACTAAACATCGAGAAGGGTGGCTCAATTATTTTCTCGAACCGCTGAATGATTATTTCATAGCAAGGATGAAATAATTATTCTTCCGAATCTTTTTCGTGGCGGAAGTTCATCATAGATCCCATCAGGTCTTTGAACTGTAAGCCACTTGCAAGCTGCAGTTTGCTTATTTGTGAAAATTCTGCAAGGCCATGAAGTAAAAATTCCATCCAAAGAAGTAGATTATCACCATGGAGTTTATTTCGCAAAGACTTTACAGTTGACTCCAAACTGTTTACACTGCGGAGATTTTTCTCATATTCATCATTGGCAGACTGAAACCACACATCCACTTCATTACCTTCATCGAACCAGCCTGTAACTTTTGCAAACACATTTTCCTTTTTTGACTTTTTAATTTTTTCCGGATCAGGAAAATACTCCAGAAATATCTTCCTGATAGCTTTACCAATCAGTGTGTATGCTACATTTTGTATTCCTTCCAGTTCGCCTTCATATACCAGTTCAACTTTTCCGGTAATGGCAGGAATAATACTGTATAAATCACCAATCCTTGCCTGAGTGGCTGAATCATTATTGAGTAACATTCTTCTTTCGCAGGCACTGTATAAACTTTCCAGTGCTGAAATGGTAAGACGCGCACTCACTCCACTCTTCTGATCAATGAGGTCGCTCTTTCTGGCTTCCATAGCTATCTGTTCTATCAAAACATTGAGCAATGAATCCACATTTATCTTTTTCTTCTGTTCATCAGAAATCCGTGCTTCCTGCGAAGTAATAGTTCCTGATACTTCAACAGACTTTGGGTAATGTGTCATTATCTGACTTCCGATTCTGTCTTTCAGAGGTGTTACGATGGAGCCTCTGTTTGTGTAATCTTCAGGATTGGCAGTAAACACAAACTGAATGTCGAGCGGCAATCTCAATTTAAAACCTCTGATCTGAATATCTCCCTCCTGCAAAATATTAAACAAAGCCACCTGAATACGAGGTTGCAAATCGGGTAACTCATTTATCACAAAAATATTTCTGTTGCTGCGTGGCAGCAATCCATAATGAATTACTCTTTCATCGGCATAGGTGAGCTTCATGGTAGCTGCTTTTATGGGATCAATATCACCTATCAAATCTGCTACTGAAACATCAGGTGTTGCAAGTTTCTCGGTGTAACGTTCCGACCGGTGTAACCAAGATACAGGAGTTTTGTCACCCATATCTTCAATCATACTCTTAGCCATTCGCGAAAGTGGATTCAAAGGATCATCATTCAAATCGGTGCCTGCAACAACAGGAACATACTCATCAAGCAAATCTGTCATCAACCTTGCTATTCGCGTTTTGGCCTGACCACGTAAACCGAGCAGTAAAATATTATGCTGTGCCAGAATAGCTGTTTGCAACTGAGGAATTACCGTGTCGTCATAACCTTTTATTTCGGTAAAAAAAGGCTCCTTGCGCTGTAGTATTTGAACGAGATTATCTCTCAATTCATCCTTAATATTTTTTGGTCTGTATCCACTTCGTTTTAATTCTCCAAGTGTGGTAATATTTTTTACTTTCATAAATGATTTTGTCAAACGTTTATCGCACTGATTTTTTTCTGTTTCTTACGTAATCTTCAAATATAAACTCTCCTAAACCATTCAGCGAACTGTAAAATGCACGTCCTTTATTTATCTCTGTAAACTCTCTTACAAATTGCTGAAGATATGGGTCGGTAGCTATCATAAAAGTAGTAATGGGAATATGTAAACGTCTGCACTGTGCAGCCAGGCTGAAAACGTGATTCATTATTTTTCTGTCAAGGCCAAAACTGTTTTTATAATATTCAGCACCTTCTTTAAGGCATGTTGGCTTTCCGTCAGTTATCATAAAAATCTGTTTGTTGGCAGTTTTACGTCTTCGCAATAAGTCCATTGCCAACTGCAGACCTGCAGAAGTATTGGTATGATAAGGGCCAACCTGCAGGTAGGGCAAGTCTTTGACAGTAATTGGAAAAGCATCGTCACCAAAAGTTATGATATCGAGTGTGTCTTTGGGATAACGTGTACGAATTAACTCTGCCAGTGCCATGGCAACTTTCTTGGCAGGAGTAATACGGTCTTCGCCATACAATATCATGGAGTGAGAAATATCAATCATCAGCACCGTAGCATTCTGCGTTTTAAACTCTCTCTCCTGAATTTCCAGATCATCTTCCGTTATCTTAAAATCGTCTACGCCATGATGTATCTGTGCGTTTTGCAACGACTGTGTCATGTTGATGATATCTGCAGTATCGCCAAACTGAAACGGGCGTATATCGGTACTCAACTCATCCCCTTGTCCGGTATAAAAAGTTTTATGATTTCCTTTCCCTGCCTTTTTAAGTTTTCCAAACACTTCATCCAATGATTGTTTTCGGATGCTCTGTTCCGAGCGCGAAGTCATCATCATTGCTCCGTTTTCGTTATTCTCTTTGATATAACCTTTCTCTTGCAGGTCACGGATAAAGTCACCCAGGCCGTAATTTTTATCGGTAAGCTGATACTGCTTATCTAACTCTGTGAGCCACGATAATGCTTCAGCTACATCTCCAGAAGTATAGGTGAGCAATTCCAAAAATAGCCGTAGCAGGCGATCAAACGGATTCTCATCAGGAAGTGCAATAAATTTTGTAAAACGAATACCCGGCATTGAATGGAATTGAAGTTATAAAAATACGGTAAAGGAATAAACATAGCATCTCCAATAAAGTTTGAAAACCAAATTCAAAACCGGAGAACACCTATTGAAAGAGATGATGAAAAAACACTGGGTGATAAAAGTATAAGAAAAGGTAAAGTTTTAATTCTACTTGCAATTCAAAACTACAGTAAAATGCCCGTGCTGTTTTAGAATTTGTTTTGAATGGGGTAGTATTATTTTCATGGCATTTACAAAAAGCACAAAAAAATAACGGGGAAAATTCGTGAGAATTTTCCCCGTATTTTTTCTTACAGAAATCTTAAGAAAGGTGTTTGCTAACGAGTTTAGTCATTTCAAACATAGAAACGGTTTTTTTGCCGTTGAATACTTTCTTCAAGTTATCATCAGCGTTGATGTTACGTTTCTCTTTTGGATCCTGTAATTTGTTTTTCTTAATGTATTCCCAAAGTTTTTTTACAACTTCAGTGCGTGGAAGTGGTTTGCTGCCAACAATCGGGTGAAGAGCTTCACCAATTGTCATAGCTTTCATAAATGCAGCATTTGGAGTACGCTTAACTTTTTTCTTTGGTGCTGCTTTCTTTTTTGGAGCTGCCTTCTTTTTAGGAGCTGCTTTCTTTTTTGGGGCTGCCTTCTTTTTTGCGGGAGCCTTTTTAGCTTTTTTAGTTGCCATTTTGAAATTTGATTTTTTATAAATTCAGTGAACAAATCAAATACATAAAAACTGCTATTCATCATCCCGTGTCATGAATTTATTAACAAGGGTTTTCAGAGGGGAATGAGGTTAATCTTACTCTGTACCTTACACTACTTTTACTTGTTGTATAAGAATGGGAGAATTAAACTTCTCCTCTGAAATTTCGATTTTTAAGAGATAAATAATACGTCTGTCCCTCACATTCTCCTCTGTGAGAATATGCTTTACCTTCTTAAACCAATTGTTAATAACCTCAGTTGATTTTTTAAGTCCCCATTATTTCAGGAGATAAAAATTACAGTTTTATTGCGATTTCTTACACTGTAAAATCACACTCTATGACTGTAAGAATAGAATTAAAAACCATTAACTCATCAACTCCCCTCTCCGTTTAATTACTCTAAATAATTACCAGAATGATATCAGCATTACGGTTAACCATCATAGGGATTCTGCTGTCAGCAACAGCTTATTCTCAGGAAATGTGGGGTATTGCCAACAGCAACTATGGAGGCAACTTCGCCATTGATCTGAACCCATCATCAATGGCATTTTCCCCTATAAAATATGAACTCAACGTTCTGTCGGGCAATGTTACTTTCCAAAACGATTACCTCTATCTTCCAAAGGGCGAAATGTCTATAGGAAAGTTATTCAAAGGCAATTACGGACAATACAACTGGCAGGATAATTATACCACCTCCGACAAGAATGCTTATCTGCATGGTATGATTAAAGGACCCTCATTCTTTACCCGTATTGGTCAGACTGCATTTGGGGTGCACTCGGCACTGAGAGCGGATGCCAGTGTGCGCAATGTGGATTTTCAAATGGCGAAATTCTTTTATGAAACAAGTCAATATTTGCCCTTGCAACGCCAGGAGTTAGAAGCTTCCAACAATCAATTAGCAGCATTGGTCTATGGTGAAATTGGTGCCAGCGTGGCGCAACAATTTAAAATCAGTGATAAAAACAGATTGGCTGCCGGAGTTACCGTCAACTATCTCCTAGGAATGGACGGAATGTATGCCAACATTGACCACATGCATTACAAGTTTGATGATGAAACCTATCTGCAGGTAGCCGACTTACAGGCACAGTATGGTTATGCCATGCCTGATGATGGGTCAGCCGACTACCTAAAAATCAGAGGAAGAGGTTTCAGCACTACATGGGGAGTACAGTATATACATAACCTGAATCCTGAAGCATATAATGTTTACGCCAGCAGGCTGAAGCTTAAAAAATATCAGTACAAACTTGGAATCTCTCTCGTAGATGCAGGAAGTATTTTGTTTACCCAACAAACCCGTAATGTTGAGATCAACAATAATTCCTTCAACTGGGATGGTATTGATACCACTCAAATTAAAAATGTCAGCTACCTCGGGGACCTAATCCGTTCCAAAATATTTGACGACTCTACTTCAGGTTATACTGTGACCCGTTACCGCGCACAATTACCTGCTGCTTTAAGTCTTCAGTTTGATTACAGCCTTACCTCCTGTTTATATATTAATGCATCACTGATTCAACCATTGACTTCAAAAACTACAGGTGTGAGAAGGCCGGCACAAATAAGCCTTACCCCCCGAATAGAAATGTGGCGTTATGAATTTTCAATGCCTGTGTCGTTGTATGAATATAATCAGATGCGTTTAGGCGCCTGCCTTCGTTTAGGACAAGTTGTAGTTGGTTCCGATTATCTTACTTCACTGCTTGGCCTCTCTAAGTTTAACGGTTGCGATATTTATATAGGTATCAAACACAGCAGCTATGCTATGGATAAACTTAGCAAACGAAAAAAACGAAAAGCAAAAGATGATTATAGCGGAGAAGACCTCCATTAAAAGTGTTACCTCTGCTACATTTCAATCATTGCAGCACCTTGTTTTCTTAAGTCATATACATTCGTCCCTGACGGAAATGCCACATCTTTAATTTTTATTTTGCTGCTTGCATCAATAATCAGATTTTTAGTTTCTACCCGCTGAAGTAACGTACTCAACTTGTTTTTGCACTGATCTGTAACAATGACGGTATGAACCTTTATCCTGTTATCTTTTGCAGAAAAGGGAACAAATCCAGTTGGAATGTAAATCAACTTACCTTCATAACAAAGGAAATTTTCATGTGTTGCTACAAAGCGATTAATAACTCTGTCATTCTTATCTGCTGCGCGTGTATTATTCCATATCATTGGCAGATGCACTAATTGTTTCATGCCGGTTTCGTACCAGTATCGTTCGATGTTGAACCTGATCAGACTTTTATCGTTGAATACTTCGTCAGATGATACAAACACTTTTCTGTTTCCATTCATTATCTCAATGGCAGACTGACCTTTAATTGCATATACTATCAGTTTCTTCTGATTATTGATAAGTATCTGGTCATAGATAAATGATAGAATTAGCAGAAAGGAAGAGATGTAAAACAGGTAAACAGCTCTTCTGTTTTTATAAAGCAAAAACCAAACAGCCATTGCCATAATAATATAAATTAACCATGTCTGACCAATGGTGAGGTAAACTCCTTTTATCACAGCATATCTGAAATGTTCAGCCGTCACAAGCATTTCGTTCATGAGCCAGGTGAGTGCAAACACAATCTTCCATAACCAGAATACTATAACACTCAGATAAGAAACAAATGAAAACATCAATGCTGCTACAGCTACCCAGATAACCACAGTTGAAATAGGAATTATTGCCAGATTTGAAATAAGAAACAGATTGGGAAACTGATTAAAATATAATAGTCCTAACGGGAATGTCACTAACTGTGCGCAAATGGAAACAGAAGTTAGCTGCCAGGCAGCATTCAGCAAATGATTGGATGTGTAAAATAGTGTAACAAAACGCTGATGCAGATAAACAATTCCAATAACTGCAAGATATGAAAGTTGAAATCCTACTTCGGTAAGTGCAAAAGGATTTATGCAAAGAATAATAAAAGCAGATGCCAGTGTGGTATTCAGCATATAGCTGTCGCGTCTGAGATACTTTGCAATGAGAATAATTGAAATCATCATAGCTGACCGAAGAATGGGTGCTGATAAACCTGTGATAAAAGCATAAAACCAAATGAGCAAGATGATAAAAAGTTGTTTCAGCATATAAGCCAGTTTATTTTTGTCCATGAAAAAGAATAATTTCTGAAGGAGAACAAAAATTAATCCTACATGCAATCCTGAAACGCTAAGAACATGTAATGCTCCCGAGCTGGCATACGCTGAAACAAGATCGGCATCAAGCTGGTCAACATAACCTACCAGCAATGCAGAACATACAGCTACTTCACGTGGAATCAATATCTGATTGCTTATTTCGCTTAAAAATAAATCACGGTATGCATAAGCCTGTTGCCATAAACTGGAGCGATAGCCCATGCCGTCATTTGACCATGCATCAGCCGGTAAATAAAACTGATTATATATCTGATGAAAACTCAAAAACCGCTTGTAATTGAACGAACCCGGATTAAGTGGTGGAGGTATTTCCTGTGGATGAACCTGAGTAATCACCAGAGAGCCATATTTCAGGTTCTTTGCATTATTGCTGTTTTCGAAATAGACCAACGTTTTGCCACGTGTTGCCTTCCACGCATTGTTCACACGCACTGCCACTACATCGCCTTCGGCTTTGATGGATTTTGCTTTCTGATGCCATGGTTCCGACAAACGAATCAGATAAGCTTCGGCATTTGTAAACTGAGTATAATGATATTTTTCTAACCATGTTGTATTCAGCCTTATCAGCATAAAACCGGTTGCTATAAAAAATATAAAAACTGCCCCACCGAAATAATGTCTGTAAGAAAATGACCTTTTCAGTTTTCTGATAATGATGTAAGCGAGCATTATCAGAAACGATATTATCATAACAGCTAATACCGGATAAATGGAAATGCCGGAAAATATTCCGCACACTATACCCAGGCAGAGTGGCAATAGCAGCCGCAGAATGGGTACTTGCGAATAGGGACGCATTGGTTTGGCGGTTTGCTGTAAAAGTAACTCTTTTATATTAATAAAAGAAGACTTTCTCTTTACTAAAATAAAAAGCCGTCTCAGTTCAGAGACGGCCTTTCAATAATTTACTTATTGCAGATTTGTTATTTCTTGCGATTAAAATCACCTGCCTGAATGTAGGATATTTTTTCAGGATTAATCCATTTGCGCATGGCAGCATTCACCTGCTCAACCGTAAGCGCCTGAATTTTCTTTTCAAAATCTTCATCCCATTTCATGGTACGATCGAGGAAAATATAATTATTCAATCGTGCACACAGTTCTCTGTCCTGCGAGCGGCTTACTGAGCGTGATTGAATAAACCCTTTTACTGCATCTGCCAATTCTTCCTTGGTAAAACCATCTTTTACCATTTTGTTCATTTCATCTTTGTAAGCTTCAATGAGTCTTTCAGAGTTATCGGGATTGTAAATTGCATACGTAATAAAGCCTCCTGATTTATCCTGAGAACCTGCCTGCAATTGTGAACCGACACCATAGCTGATTCCTTCTTTCTGACGAATACGTGTTGCCAATCGTGAATTCAAAAATCCTCCTCCCAACATATAATTTCCAATTACCAATGCAGGATAATCTGCATCATCATCCCGTAGTTCAAGATTCATTCCGGCAAGCATCAGCGCATTTGCTTTGTCGGGAGTATTGATTTTTTCGTTTACCGGAGTTACATCAAAATATAAATCTTTTGCACGATCGAACAATACAGGAGCTCCCCATTTGTCGAGTAAATTATTCAGTGTGATAATCAGTGAAGGCTCATCAAAATCACCTACAATAGCAACAGTAGCATTGTTGGTTGAATAAAATCTGTTATAGAAATTCTTCACATCATCAATTGTAAGTTTATTCAGTGCTTCTTTTTCTTCATCAAAACTCATCACATATCTGAAGTCTTCCTTAGGATAAGGGTTCAGTGTTTTTTCGAACAAATTAGATGCTATTGACTGAGGCTCGCTGCGTTGCTGATCAATGGAAGCAAGTTGTTCTTCTTTCAATTTGTCAAACTCCTGCTGAGAAAATGCAGGTTGCTTAATCATTTCATTCACCAGATTAAGAATTCCGTTCAGGTTTTCTTTGGTTGTAGTGATATTGATATTTACTTCCTGTCCGCTTCCATTAATTGATACATTGGATTTTAGTCTGTCTATTTCATCATTAATCTGCTGGAATGACTTATTTTTTGTTCCGCGTTTCAGCATATCTGCGGTGAAGGAAGATGCAAGACCTTTGTTTTGTAAAACAGCAGGATTTCCAATGTGCATAGTCATTCTTACCGAAACATTTCCTCCGCGTGTTGTTTTCTTCAGCAATGTATATTTTGCTCCTCCAGAAACGGTTGCTTTCTTAATACGTGATTCAATATTGGATGGAGAAGGGTCGAATGCTTCTGCTTCGGTAAGTGCTTTGTTGCCTTTATAATCTTTCACCAAAGCATTCACATCAGGTGATGCCGGAATGACAGCACGATCAGGTTTTGCTTCAGGAATAAACAATCCTGTGGTACGGTTGCTGGGTTTAAAATATTCAGCAGCTACACGATTCACATCGGCAGGTGTCACCTTCTCCAATGCATCTCTGTAAATAAAATACAATCTCCAATCACCTAAGGCAATATATTCACTCAGTGCCAATCCTACTCTGTCGCTGTTATTAAACTGAAGCATCAGATCTTTCGACAGTGTATTTTTTGCGCGGTCAACTTCTTCTTTGGTAAACGGATTTTTCGACAGATTATCAAACAAATTTGTCATGGTATTCATCACTGTGTCCACTGATTTATCTTTCAAAACTTCTGCTGCGAAGTAAGCAAAGCCGGGGTCTTTCAGCTGGAAAGCATAACCATAAGTGCTGCTTGCTTTTTTTGTTTCGATAAGTGCCTTGTAAAGTCTTCCTGCAGGTTCGTTTGTCAATGCTTCCACCAGCACTTCCACAGCTGCATAATCAGGACTGGAGCCTGAAGGAATATGATAACCACATGCTGCCATCTGCACATCGCCCACTCTGCGTAATACTACACTGCGTTCGCCATCCTGTGTAGGCTCCACCGTAAATGTTTCCTGCAATTCACGCTCGGGTTTTGGTATCACACCAAAATATTCATTCACCAGTTGAAGGGTCTTAGGTTCATCAATTTTCCCTGCAATAGTGAGCACTGCATTATCAGGTTGATAATATTTTTTGTAAAATGCTTTTAGGTTTTCAATCGGAACTCTTTCTATATCTTCTTTTGAGCCGATAGTAGATTTTCCATAATTATGCCACAGGTAAGCTGTTGAAATAACACGTTCCATCAATACGCTGCCGGGATCATTTTCTCCGCGTTCAAACTCATTGCGCACAACAGAAAATTCTGATTCCAAATCTTTTTTGGCAATGAATGAATTTACCATACGGTCGCTCTCCAAACTCAATGCCCATCGCAAATTCTCCTCTGTAGCATTGAATGATTCAAAATAATTGGTACGGTCGTACCAGGTAGTGCCATTAGGACGTGCACCATGTGCAGTAAGTTCCTGAGGTATGTTTTTGTGATTGGTGGAACCTTTGAATACCATGTGCTCTAACAAATGTGCCATACCTGTTTCGCCATAACCTTCCATACGCGAACCAACAAGATAAGTGATGTTAACTGTAACTGTTGATTTGGACGGGTCAGGAAAAAGTAATACGCGAAGTCCATTCGCTAATTTATATTCTGTAATGCCTTCTACCGATGCTACTTTTACAGGAGCAGGCGGTGTTTTGGTTTGTGAAAAACCCTGTGTCCCGATAAACAACATCATTGCTGCCATAGCGGAACGAATTAACTTATTCATATTGATTGAAATTAAAATTATTGAGATTAATAATATTTTACCAGAGATAATTTCTGTTTGTTAAAAATTGTTGAATCATTCTGTTGAACTGCTGTGTAGTAAAACCACACTTGCATGCAGGAGAGTAATATGACATAATATTGCCAATCTGTGGTACATACCAGTTGCCGTTTATATCTGCTAAATATGGATTCAGCTGACAATCTATTCCACTTGAGCCTCCGGGGTCGGCAGGGGTATCGCAAATAAGATCACCTGCAGTAAGACAATTACTTCCGTTTATCAGTTCAACTCCTGTTCCTGTTTCGAAGGTATGATAAAGTCCGAAAAAATGCCCCATCTCATGCGACAGTGTTTTACCATCACCTGCACATCCTTTGGTAATAAAAATCATATCTCGCCCTCCGGGAAAATGTGAATATCCGCAAACCAAAATTCCTGTAGGCCCTAAAACCTTACCTGAAAAATACATGTTGATGGTGTTGGGTGTGTAATAGAGATTATAAACCTCGTCTTCGTGTTTAAAGAAATTATAATTGTTGTAATTATAATTATCCACGTAAACAAAACGACAGACTTCAAATGAAAGACACATGGGTGCAAAATCCGAATTCATTATCTGAACAGCCGAATTTATGGATGCCTGTGTAATACCATCATTCCCCAGACTATCACGAAAAATATAAACAGTAATGGATAACTTTTTCCCAAGGCAATCTACAGGGAAAAACAACCCTCTTTGATTTGCACTGCTGTCCTTCACTGCCTGCATATCAGCGTTAATGAACGATCTAGGAGCCACTGTGCCACAATTCATTTGAGCAAATGCGTTTGAAAACAACAACATTGCCGAAATGATGAAAACAAAAAAACGAGTAACAGTTGGTGATTTCATGTAAAGAGAGTACTTTTGAAAGACTGAAAATTCATCGGTGTAACTATTACACTACAAACATATCATTTTTTTTAATTCTATTTTTACATCCCGAATTTAAAACCAGATTTATCAGCTTAATGAAAATATTTTTACGGTTGACAAAGACACTCCTTGTAGCTATAATCTTTAGCTTCATTGGGATTGGTGCTTCAGCGCAAATTACTGCAAGCACTACCAGTGGCTGCGCACCTCTTGTGAATGTAAGTTTTACATCTCCGGCAGGACTCAGTCAAATCAACTGGGATTTTGGAGATATGTCAAGTTCCAATCTGGCAAACCCTGTTCACACTTTTTTCTCTGCAGGTAGTTTTAACGTTGTATGTACAGGTATTTTAGGAGGAAATCCGTTTATTGATTCAATTCAGATTAATGTTTACGGAAAGCCATTCATCTCATTTACGGCTACTACTTCTCCTCTTTCTGGATGTGTACCTCTGACTGTTGCATTCAAAGATTCATCCATTGGTGGAGGTGGATCTGCCATCATAAAAAGAGAATGGGCTTTTGGTGACGGAGCAACGAATATTGGAAATAATTCTGCTCCTTCAAATATTTATTCAATTGCAGGAAGTTTCAATGTTACACTGAAGGTAACGGATGCACATGGTTGTGATTCATCAGTAACACGACCTAATTACATCAACACCAGTGTTCAGCCTCTTGCAGTTATTACCACCAATCCCGATCCTCCCGTTGCCTGTAATACTCCTTTCACTGTTTCGTTCACTGCAATTGCATCGGTATCTAATTCCACAACAGGAAGTGGACTTGCTTATTTATGGGATTTCGGAGGCGGTAATACTTCCACCAATGTCACGCCATCACCTATTACATACAACACTACCGGTGTCAATCCTGTTCAACTCATTGTAAAAGACAATAACAACTGTACTGATACTGCAAAAACACTGGTGATAGTAAGTGCACCAAAAGCTTCGTTTTTTGCATTCGGTGCTGTAAACGACACAGTTTGTTCAAAGGTGTTATTCATCAATCAGTCCATAGGCACCAATCCACATTACACTTATGGTGATGGCACAACAGGAACCGATTCCATTCACACCTATGCACCGGGAACATATCAGGTTACACTGCAAATACAGAATGGTTTTTGTACCGATGATACCACCATTACCATTCATGTTGAACAGCCATTTGCCAATTTCACTTCAGGGCCCGGATATAGCTGTAACTGGCCTTATACTGCACAATATACCAACACATCAACCAATGCTGCATCTTATCTATGGACATTTGGTGACAGTACCATTTCTTCTCAGGTAAATCCTATTCACACCTATTCACTTCCTGACACGAATCAATATACCATCTATGACTATTATCTCTATAGCACCATGCTTGTTGCTGTCAGTACGCATGGTTGCAGAGATACCATCATCAAACTAAATACCGATACTGTTTTTAAAGTTACTGCACGAATGATGCCTGACAAATCTTTTGGATGCGCACCACTCACTGTAACATTTTCAGATTCGAGCCGCTCAAGGGAGCCTATTGTAAATTATACTTTCCTTTTTGGTGATGGCACACAAACATCAGGCACTGCCACAACTGCCACACACACCTATACGCAACCCGGAATTTATTATGCACAAATAATGGTGACGAATGCTGCAGGATGTAAAGACACTTCTTTTCTCATTCCAATATATGTCGGATCACCTGCAGCTACTGCTTTTTCAGTTGTACCTACAAACATTTGTCCCAATACACCTGTGCAACTTACTAATCTGACACCACCTTCTGATTCTGTTCAGTTTTATCACTACACCGGTGACGGAGGAATGCTTTCGCATTGCTACACCGACCCAAACCCTGTCTGGAATTTCAATACACAAACCGGACAACAAACCATCACGCTCACTACATCTTACAACGGCTGTATTGATACAGCTACGCAAACAGTAACCGTGAACGGACCAATGGCGAAATTTTATGTTGCAGGAAACTGTAATACTCCAATGATTTATCATTTCCCTGCGAACATTCAGGATGCAACTACGTGGAACTGGGATTTTGGTGATGGAACTTTTCTTGTCAACTCAGGAAACAGCAACCCGACACACGTTTACACTGCAACAGGTGATTATACGGTAATACTTACAGCATTCAATCCATCTTCAGGTTGTCTTCCTGCTCTTGACTCTGCAAAGGTTCATGTGCGAAATATACAGGCTAATTTTACAAGAGACTCCATTATTTGTCAGAACCACACCATCAATGTTGATGCGCAATCATCTGTTGATGCTTATGGCTCATGTAACGAGGGGTATCTGTGGTACTGGAACGACAGTACACCTCCGCATAATTCAGGTATGCCTACAACAACACATACTTTTTTGAGTCCCGGTTCATTTCCGGTTAAACTGGTAGTGACAGATATCAATGGCTGTGTGGATTCCATAAAGAAACAAGTAAACGTATATAGTGTTAATTCCTATTTCAAAGCGAATAAGACTTTCGGTTGTATGCCGTTAACCATTAATTTTACTGACAGCAGTTATGCCGACACTTTGATAGCTTCTTATACCTGGAGCTTTGGAGACGGAACAACTTCAAATCTTCAGAACCCTTCTCACACATACACTGTCCCAAGCGATTCAGGAAAATGGTGGGTTACACTCACAGTAAGAGATACGATTGGTTGCACCAGTGTTTATCAGATGATGATTTCTACATCCATTCCTGATACAAATTTCGTGGCAACAAAAAATAATATTTGTGTTGGCGAAACAGTCAACTTCTATCCTTCTTATCAGGCATTTCCGAGTTATCAGTGGAATTTTGGTGATGGAGGAACATCTAATCTTACCTTACCATCGCATACTTACAACGCACCCGGTTCATATACTGTCACCCTCAATATTACTGATTCCATTGGTTGTACGGGGCACCGAACCATGACAAATTTTATCAATGTGCAGGATTATCCAAAAGCAGGATTTGTGAGCAGTGCTGACAGCACACAAAATTTTTGTTATCCTTTGTTGGTTAATTTTTATGATACCAGCACAGTAAGTGTATTCGGCAGCAGAGAATGGAATCTGGGTAACAGCTCAAATATTTTTGTTACACCTGTTGCCGGAACCATTTATCAGACTCCGGGACTGTACAACATTCAACTTATTGTGAGCAGCTCATTCGGATGCAGAGATACTGCTTATGATACCATTCATGTGGTAGGGCCTGTAGGTAATTTCAATATTGTTCCTTCAACTATTTGCAAAGGACAATCCATCACGCTCAGTATTAAAGACACTTCAGATCTCGGAGCTTATTCATGGGATTTTGGTGATGGTACTACCTCTCCCGGAGTTTCACCCATCACTCATACCTTCAACATCAATCCTCCAAGCGGGCAAACACAGGTTGGGCTGGTGATGTGGTCACCTGACTCGACATGTACATACACAAAAACAAATCCTGTTTTCATCAGACAGGTGATTGCTGATTTTAATATCAACAATGGAGACACTTCATTGTGTGCAGGTGAACAGATAACTCTCGTAAACAATTCGCTGAATGCAACTAACAACATCTGGACACTTGGAAACGGTCAGAGTTATAATGGAGTTACACCGCCTCCGTATCAGATTAACGTACCGGGCATTTACACAGTAACTCTTGCTATTGACAACAGCACATGGGGATGTAAGGATACTCTCAGGAAAAAATTTACCATCAACACACTTCCTAATGCTCAGGCTACCGGAGGCGATACGTGTGTTGGCAAACCTGTACAACTTAGTGCAAGCGGTGGCACAAGTTATCAGTGGACACCTGCAACGGGACTTTCAAGCACAACCATTGCCAATCCGGTTGCTACTCCATCTCAGAGTACCATTTACAATGTGGTGATTACTGATGTCAATGGATGTTCTGCAACATTAACGGTACCTGTTATCATTTATACACCGCAAACATCTGTAAATGTGAGTCAGAATATTTTTATTGGCGATTCCATTCATTTAGAAACAGGTATTGACACCAATTTTATCATCACCTGGAATCCTGTAAACGGACTGAGTTGTATCTTCTGTCCTGACCCATGGGCATTGCCACTGACCAACACACTTTATACTGCAACCTATACCGACAGAGCGGGATGCTACTCCGGTGTTTCATACTTCAATATTGAGATTGATCCGCGCGTAACCATTGATGTGCCTACTGCATTTACACCAAACGGTGATGGCTCAAACGATGTTATTTACGCAGAAGGTTTAGGTTTGAAACGACTGATAGAATTTAAAATTTACAACCGCTGGGGGCAGCTGCTGTTCGAGTCGGATGATTTCAGCAAAGGATGGAATGGATACTACAAAGGACAACTCCAAAATGTTGAAACATACGTTTACACAGTGAAAGCTGAAACATGGTTTGACGGAAAAACAATTAGTAAAAAGGGAACCTTTAATCTGCTGAGGTAATCTTTATAAAACCCTTCAAAAAAAATTATCCGATTCCTTTAAATTGTTTTAAGAAGCGAACATCATTCTCAGAAAAAATCCGCAGGTCGTTGATGTCGTAAACCAGCATGGTGATGCGTTCAATGCCCATACCAAAAGCAAAACCACTGTACTCCTGATGATCTATTTTACAATTATCAAGCACAGCAGGATCTACCATACCACAACCTAAAATTTCTACCCATCCGGTGTATTTGCAAATATTACAACCTTCGCCCTTGCAGAAAGTGCAACTGATATCCATTTCTGCTGAAGGCTCAGTAAACGGAAAATAAGAAGGGCGCAGACGTATTTTAGTGTCTGTTCCAAACATTTCTTTTGCAAAATACAACAGTGTTTGTTTCAGGTCAGCAAACGAAACATCTTTGTCAATATACAAACCTTCCACCTGATGAAAAAAACAATGTGCACGTGCAGAGATGGCTTCATTACGATAAACTCTTCCCGGAGAAATAGTGCGAATGGGAGGTTTGTTGTTTTCCATTATTCTTACCTGCACCGAAGAAGTGTGTGTACGCAATGCAAGGTCAGGATTTTTCTGAACAAAAAAAGTATCCTGCATATCACGTGCAGGATGATCCTCTGTAAAATTCAATGCTGAAAAATTATGCCAGTCATCTTCAATCTCAGGACCATCTGAAACAGTGAAACCTATTGCTCCGAAAATTTCGATAATACGATTGCGGATTATTGACAACGGATGCATGGCACCCGACTCCAGAGGCTCACCGGGAAGGGTGATGTCAATCAACTGTTGCTGTTCTGTTTTTTCTTCGAACTGCAGTTTGAACGACTCGAATTTTTCTTCAGCATTTTGCTTGAGCAAATTCACTTGCTGACCAAACTGTTTTCTTTCCTGTGGTGCAATAGTTTTCATCAGCGAAAACACCTCGCCTATCAATCCTTTTTTAGACAAAAATTTCAGTCTGAAATTTTCAAGATCGGAAGAAGTATCTATCTTAAAATCTTCAACTTCACGGATAAGGTTTTGTACGGTATCGAGTGACATTGGCTTGCAGAATTAGATTGGTGCAATTTATTTAATACAACTTCAACTTATGAATTTGCTCCGTGGCAGTTTTTGAATTTCTTTCCGCTTCCACAAGGACAAGGATCATTTCTTCCAACTTTTACTTCGGCCTTAGCAGGTTGTTGCCGTGGTGGCGGTGGAGGCCCTTGTCTTTCGTCTGAAGATGATTCGGAACCGGTATGACTAGTTTGCAACTTGCTCATATCGGTACGCTGTTGCTGCGGACGTGCTTCCTGTACATTCTCCGGATTTTGCACCGGGATAAATCCTTTCTCAAGAAACGACACTAGTTCCTTATTCACTCTTTCAAGCATCCGCTTAAACAATTCGAAAGACTCAAACTTATAAATCAACAACGGATCTTTCTGTTCGTACACTGCATTCTGCACACTGGTACGGAGTTCATCCATCTCGCGAAGATGTTCTGTCCATGCTTCGTCAATAAAACTCAGCACAACCGTTTTTTCAAAAGATGTAATCAGTTCTTTGCACTTGGTTTCATACGCTTTGGCAAGTGAGCATAATACATTCATTGCTTTCTGTCCATCAGCAAAAGGCACCACTACTTCGTTGATGGTCTTTCCCTGATTGAGATAAATAGATTCAATCACAGGATATGCCTTATCAGCAATCATCTGCGACTTTTGCTTGTAGTGAATGTAGAGTTTTTCAAAAACCTGCTGAGTTAAATCTTCAGGCTTTATCTGCATAAAAGTTTTCTCATCAACCGGTGATTCTAATGACAGATAACGTATCAGGTCAAGCTGAAAAGCTTCAAAATTGCGCTCCTGATCATAAGCACTAACAATGCTGTCGCATACATCATACTGCAGATTCAGAATATCGAGTGCAAGGCGCTCACCAAACAAAGCATGTCTGCGTTTTTTATAAATCACTTCGCGCTGTGCATTCATTACGTCATCGTACTCTAACAAACGTTTACGAATACCGAAGTTGTTTTCCTCCACTTTTTTCTGAGCACGTTCAATAGATTTGGTAATCATGCTGTGCTGAATGACTTCACCTTCTTTCAATCCCATTCGGTCCATCAGACGTGCAATTCTTTCACTTCCGAACAAACGCATCAGATCATCTTCGAGTGAAACAAAAAACTGTGATGAACCCGGATCTCCCTGACGACCTGCACGACCACGCAACTGACGGTCAACCCTTCGTGAATCGTGACGCTCAGTACCAACGATTGCAAGACCTCCTGCTTCTTTTACTCCGGGGCCGAGTTTAATATCCGTACCACGACCGGCCATATTGGTAGCAATGGTTACGGTGCCTGCCTGTCCGGCTTCAGCTACGATGTCTGCTTCTTTCTTGTGAAGTTTTGCGTTCAACACATTGTGCTTGATGTTGCGCTGTTTGAGCATACGGCTCAGCAACTCCGAAATTTCCACAGATGTTGTACCCACCAGCACCGGTCGCCCTGCAGCAGTAAGTTGTGCAATTTCTTCAATTACGGCATTGTATTTTTCACGTCTTGTTTTATACACCAAATCCTGACGGTCGTCACGGATAATTTTTTTGTTGGTAGGAATTACTACTACATCTAATTTGTAAATTTCCCAAAACTCACCTGCTTCTGTTTCGGCAGTACCGGTCATACCTGCAAGCTTGTGGTACATACGAAAATAATTCTGCAATGTGATGGTTGCATAGGTTTGTGTAGCAGCTTCAATTTTTACACTCTCCTTTGCTTCAATTGCCTGATGCAGTCCATCGGAATATCTTCTGCCTTCGAGCACACGACCTGTCTGTTCATCTACAATTTTTACTTTGCCCTCAGCAATGATATACTCCACATCACGCTCAAACAAGGTATAAGCTTTGAGTAACTGATTGATGGTATGAATACGCTCTGACTTTATTGCAAAGTCGCGCATCAACACTTCTTTCTTCTCCAACTTCTCTTCGTTGCTTAATGCCGAACGTTCAATCTCAGCAATCACACTTCCTACATCAGGCATCACAAAGAAGTTAGCATCTTCGTTGTTGGCTGTTATCAGTTCAATACCTTTTTCTGTAAGTTCAACCGTGTTGTTCTTCTCATCAATCACAAAAAACAATTCTGCATCCACTTTATGCATTTCCTTCTGCTGGTCCTGCATGTAATGGTTTTCAGTTTTTTGCAACAATGTTTTAACACCATGTTCGCTCAGAAATTTTACCAGTGCACTGTTTCTTGGCAAACCTCGGTAAGCACGGAGTAAAGGCATACCTGCATCATCAAGTTTGTTTTCACCAAATTTCTTTTTGGCATCTGCAAGCACGGTATTCACATAATTTCGCTGTGCATTGAACAGAATTTCAACTTTTGGTTTCAGTGCAAAAAATTCCTGTGTGTCACCTTTGGGTGTAGGACCTGAAATAATCAAAGGAGTACGTGCATCGTCAATCAACACACTGTCCACCTCGTCAACAATTGCATAGTGATGCGGACGCTGAACCATTTCATTGGCATGGCGCGTCATATTATCGCGCAGATAATCAAAACCAAATTCGTTGTTGGTTCCATAGGTGATATCTGCTTTGTAGGCATTGCGTCTTTCTTCGGTGTTGGGTTGATGTTTGTCAATACAATCAACTGTCAGTCCAAGAAATTCAAAGATCGGACCGTTCCATTCTGCGTCACGTTTTGCGAGGTAATCGTTAACGGTTACCACATGCACACCTGCACCGGGCAGCGCATTCAGATAAATTGGCAAGGTAGCCACGAGTGTTTTTCCTTCACCGGTTGCCATCTCTGCAATTTTTCCCTGATGCAATACCGAACCGCCAATAAGCTGAACATCGTAATGCACCATGTTCCATGTAATTTTTGTTCCTGCTGCCGTCCAGGTGTTGCTGAAGATGGCTCTGTCGCCTTCAATTTTTACACCATCGCGCCTGAGCACTAATTGCCTGTCGTTGTCAGTAGCTGTAACTTCCAGCTCTGCATTTTCGGTAAAACGTCTTGCTGTTTCGCGAACTACTGCAAATGCTTCGGCCTGAATCTGACTAAGCACTTCTTCAATCTTTTTGTTGCGTTCTTTCTTCAGTGCATCAATGCGCGAATACAAGTCTTCCTTTTTGGCTGCATCCATTTCCTGATTGGATTCTGCCTCCTCATTCAACTGATTCAATTCTGTATCCGTATCTGCGAGATATTCAGTGATTGTATTTCTGAATTCACGGGTTTTATTTCTTAACTCATCGTTGCTGAGCGATTTCAAATTTTCGGCAACAGCATTTACTTCATCAATAATGGGAGCCAGCTTTTTATAGTCGCTCTCGGTTTTGCTGCTGAATATTTTTGAAATGGATTTACTTAGAAAATCTATCATCGTACTATGTTTCCTTAAAACTAAAATAAAAGTGTGCAAAGATAGCGTAATGAGGCTGCAATTCAAAGCAGCAGAAATGCTGAAAGATGCATCATTTCCGGTTTTTAATTAAGGTAGGATGAAAATCGGTTTAATCCTCTTCTCCTGCTTTTTTCCGAATCAGCTGCCAGTTTCTTTCTTTCTGAGTGAAAAAGTTATGCAGCGTCTCTTCAAATTTTTTCAGGCTTTGGGGCGCTTCAGGTTCGCCATCAAATACTCTCTTGATTTTTCCATTCAGATTTACCCTGGTAATGGTTGCCGGATAGTCTGCAATGCCGGGATTATAAAAACTGTCGGGCAATGACTGATATCCTGCACGTTCGGCTTCTTTGATTAATTCTTTCATCTCCTCTTTGGTTGCTTTTGAAGAATACACACCCAGATTATCCATAAATCCTTTGCGGTTAATCAATATGTAACCGCTTTCATAAAGCGAAGCATCGTAATAAGGGCAACGGCCAAAACAGGGATATCGCTGTATAGAAACAAGAAGTGAATCACCATTACTCTTTGTTTTTTTCTCAACTGAACAACTGTAAGATGTAAACATCAAACCATAAACAACTGCTGCAATGGCAAACGGAAATATTTTTTTCGAAATCATTTTACAAATATGTTAAACGTGAACTGACGGAACAAATTTTATGAAATTATTTACAGGATGGCATCCTATGCATAAATCAATAAAATTTAAGGGTTATGAACAGAACAAAATTATTTTATGCATTTATTCCTGTGATGGCTTCGCTGCCACTGTTGACGCTGCACCATTCAAGTGAGCCTGTAAAAGAAAAAGCGCAGGGATGTGTATTCCGCACTGTGTTTGAAGGAGAAGGTATTGACTCAGTTCTTTATCTTAAAACTCCTGAAAAAGTTGAATTATCTCTCACATCAAGTTTAGACTGGATAAGCAAGGCGCAAAACAAAGATGGCGGCTGGGGTGCAGGATGGCACAGCAGACAGTCGGAATTTGATCCGCATGCCGTTAAATCCGATCCTGCAACAACTGCCATTACCACTATGGCACTGCTGCGCATGGGCAACACTCCTTTTACAGGAAAATTTTCAGCCAATGTTGCGCTTGCTACGGAATATCTTTTAAAACAAGTGGAGCAAACACCATCCAACTCCACTAATATTACCACACTCACCGGTACACAACCACAGGTAAAACTCGGACAGAATATTGATGTGGTGCTGACAGCACAGTATCTCACCAACCTGATGGATTATCTGAACAATAACAACACCATGAAAAGCAGGGTTCGAAAAAATCTGGATGTATGTGTTGCCAAAATTCAGCAGGGTATCAATCCCAACGGCAGTTTGCAAGGCTCAGGATGGGCAGGTGTGTTGCAGTCGTCATTTGCTGCCAATGCATTGGAAACTGCTATGCAGGCAGGAGCAAAAGTTGATACTGTGAAGTTGGAAAAAAGCCGCTCTTACTTAAAAGGAAATTATGATAAAGATACAAAGTCAGCAGTCACTACTGATGCTGCAGGTGTTATGCTCTACAGCATTTCGGGCACTGCACGCGGCAGCTCTGCTGAAGCACGCATTGCAAGAGAAAAAATTGCTAAAGCCAAGAAGGAAGGATTGCTTGCTCCCACTGAAGAAGTGACTGCAAAAAATCTGCAGGCTGCGGGAATGACTTCTGCCGATGCAGATAAATATGCTGCTGCTTACGAAATAAACCGTGCTGCTGCAAAGCAGGCACAACAAAATGATGTAATGAATGGATTTGGCAGCAATGGTGGCGAAGAGTTTTTATCGTATCTGCAAACTGGCGAAGGAATGATTATGAGTAAAGATGACGGCTGGAAAAAATGGTACGACAATGTAAGCGGACGCCTGTTGTCCATACAGAATAATGATGGCAGCTGGAATGGCCATCACTGTATTACCAGTCCGGTTTTTTGCACGGCAACAGCAGTTTTAATTTTATCGGTTAACAGAGATATTGACAGACTGCTGGCAGTGAAACAACCGCAGCAGCATAACTGACAAACGAAGATGTGGGCCTGATGCTGAGTTTAAATCAAAAAAGAATTTTCTGCAATGAAGAAGACCAAAACATCAGGCTCCATGTTCTTTTACAATTTTATTCAGCCATTTTATCATAGCAAGAATAATTAGTGTAGTTGCCATTACCAAACCAAAATTCACTAAAAAGAAATTGGCTTTATGTTCATACCCATCCCACATACTTGCAAGCACACCACTCATTTTATTACCAATGGAAGTTGAAAGAAACCATCCTCCCATCATAAGAGCTGTCAGTCGCGGAGGGCTGAGTTTTGATACCAGCGACAATGCCATCGGACTCAGACATAACTCGCCAACAGTGATGACACCAAAGCTGGCAATGAGCCAAAGCATCGAACTTTTTTCCATTCCGTTGTGGCAGGCATAGGTAGCAGCAACCATTACAAGTGTAGATAAAGAAGTGATAAAAAATCCGTAAAATATTTTCCATGTAGTGGAAGGTTCGCGGTTTCTGCGCTTGAGCATACTCCAAAATGCTACAATAACCGGTGTAAGTACCACAACCCAAAACGGATTGATAGACTGTGCCAACTCTGTTGAAATAAGTGTCATTGATTCTCCGGCAAGTGGGAGTTTTTCTTTTAATACATTCTTAAAATACAAAGGATAGTCCCATGTTTTTATCACCGCACCTGATGCATCTCTTGCTACTCTGAACTGTTCATCTGTAAGAGGTACAGAATCTTTTGCAAAAGTTACTGTCTGTGTCATCCCCAAAGTTTTAGCAACAGGTTCCACCTCTGCAGGAATTTCTCTGTCGGTATAACTCTCGGCCCAGGTGGTGAGTGCCGTTCCGTTTTGTTTAAACACTGCCCAGAAAACTATGGCTACTGCAAACACTGCGAGTAATGCAGCAAGAGGTCTGCGGTCTTCCGCATCTGAACGAATCAGCAACGTCACATAATAGGCTGCTACAGGTAATGCTCCCAAAATAAATGCATCGGTTGAATCACTTCCGAAAATATTTCCCGGAATTATCCACCCTATATATCCGGCAATGATTGCAGGAAGCAATGTTATTCCCAAAATTTTTGAAACAGGCATATCTCCCGCTTTCACAGGTTTGCGCACATCAGCATGAGCATAGTGTTTATTCCCTATCCAAAAAATAATTACCCCTACAAACATACCGATGCCTGCAGCCATAAATGCAGCACCCCAACTGAAATTATTCCGAAGATAGGCAGCAAAAAAATTACAGATGAATGCACCAATATTTATTCCCATATAAAAAATATTGTAGCCTGAATCTTTCAGTGGTTTGTATTCAGGTGCATTATATACATTACCCAAAATGGTAGAGATGTTTGGTTTGAAAAATCCATTACCTATGATGATTAAAAACAGCGACACATAAAATGCCGTCATTCCGGGAATAGCTAATCCGCAATATCCCAAGCCCATCAAAATTCCTCCTATGGTAATAGAAAAACGATATCCCAACAGACGGTCGGCAAGCAGCCCTCCTACAAATGGAGTTACATATACCAATGCTATGAAGGTTCCGAAAATATCGGCAGCTTCTTTGCGGTCGAGAGCCATTCCTCCGCGCTGAGTGTCGGTCATGTAGAGGAAAAATATACCCAGCATTAGGTAGAACCCGAAACGCTCCCACATTTCAGAAAGGAAAAGATATGGCAATGCCTTTGGATGTTTTTTCTTCATAACAAAATTTTATTGTGATTATGTGTCAGCAATAATAATCAATAGAACTGAAACTACTGAACTATTTTTTTGTCTTCAGCGTGCGTCTGACTATCTCTTCAATTTCTGCTGCAATTTGGTCCTCTGTATTGTTTCCATTCACTATGACAATTTGCTCTGAAGATTTTAATTTGTCGAATGCTTTGAAATAATTCTCTCTTACTTTCTTCAGATTGTCAAGTGTTTCATACATCTCCAGTGAGTGGCGTTTATCTTTGAGTCTTTGCATACAGATTTCAGGATCTGCATCAATAAAAATAGTGATGTCGGGTTTAATCAGCTCTGCACAAATTTTGTTGATTTGAATGACCCAGTCCATGTCCACAAACACACTGTGATAAGCATAGGACGAAAAATAATACCGGTCGCAGATAACGGAATAACCTTCCTTTAATTTTTGAAGTAATCCATTCTTATCATCAAGAATATGCTGCAGACGATCAGCAACGAACAATGCTGCAATGGTATGCTGATTAGCTTCTGTTTCATGACTGAAAATGGAGCGTATCAGTTTACCCACCCTGTGGTCTGTCGGCTCGTTTGTTAAAAAAGTTTTGAATCCCCTTTCCGACAGATTCTTATTCAGCAATCGCGCCTGAGTGCTTTTGCCGCTGCCATCTATTCCTTCAAGAGCTATAAACAAATTGTCGGGCATGTAGCTTTGGTTCTGAAATGGTGTGGTTGCAAAAAAATCAGAGTTTAGCCAGCTCGCCTTTCAGGTAATCAATCACTTTTACCTCTGTGCAGTCAATGTTTCTTATTTCGCTCAGATACCAGCTTACCCAGTCGCCAAAATGAATGAGATAGAGTGATTTTTCAATCTGCGACTGACCTTTGCTGTGCACTTCGAAAATATGCGGAGTGTATCGGGCAAAAATTTCTTTGCATATATCCATCCGTTTTGCTGTACGGAAATAGTCGTCATCATTGCGGAACATTACTACTGCAACTTCGTCATGTTTTGTTGTCCACCCTACCAGTTCATTGTGGTTCATCTCCGGAAACACATGATGCCAGCACAGCATTTTACCATTCTCCTGAATTTGTTGTCTGAAACGTACCACCACCCCTTCGTAATTGGTGGCAGCATAAATCACAGGGATTTTTCCAATCAGTTTTTCAGCAAGGCTTCGCGCATCGCGTTTAATATTTTCTTCTTCGGCATCCAATAAAGCAATGGCCTTTTGCAATGGAGCTTTAAATGCATCGCTGATCAGATTCAGTTTATGCAGAATATAAAACAGCTGAGTAGAAGAATATCCATAGCACGAACGCGGTGGCATTCCTCCCGGAATGGTTACACAATCCAACTTATGCTCACTTGCCAGCGATGAAGTTTTACCGCCTGAACTTACGCAAACAACCTTGGCTCCCTGCTTAAGTGCCATATCCATTGCCTGAAGAGTTTCTTCGGTATTTCCTGAATAAGAGCTCACCACTACCAGTGAATGTTTGTTGACAAAGGCTGGAATGAAATAATCTTTATTTACCAAAAAAGGAATTTTAAGTTCTTTCTCGCAAAGTTGAGAAACGATGGTTCCGCCAATTCCTGAACCACCCAGTCCTGTAACCAGAATGTTTCTGATTTCATGAGGCCATGCCGTCAACACTGCTTTTTCGCCAATAGCTACGGCTTCGCGCATTTGTTTTGAAAAGTCTGCTATTAAAGATTTCATATCCATAAATTCATACCGTTTTTTGTCAGAAGGGTGCAAACCTAAGCTATTTTCCGCAACCTGACACCTTCAATTCAGATTGAAAGTATGCTGCTCGGATGCTGAAACCGTGTACTACCCATAAAACCAAACCATCCCCTGCTTATTTCAAAACCTGTTGATAATCAAAATATTTTGATGCAGAATGATGAATTCTACATTTAAAAAAAGATTAAAAACAAGGCTGTTGACACTATTTTGTTGATAACGTTTGATGATTACAAAATAAATGCTACTTTTGCGACCCCAATTGTAAAAAGTAAATACTACATACTGTGGATACATTATCATATAAAACAGTATCGCTGAATGCGAAGACTGCAAAAAAAGAGTGGGTTCTGATAGATGCTACCGATTTGGTACTGGGACGTTTGTCATCAGAAGTTGCTAAAATTTTAAGAGGAAAACATCGTCCGGGCTTTACACCTCATGTTGATACCGGTGACAATGTTATTATCATCAATGCTGAAAAAGTAAAACTCACTGGCAATAAGATGGAAGACAAAGTATATGTACGTCATACGGGATATCCGGGCGGACAGCGCTTTACTTCTCCTGCCAAGTTAATGGAAAAATATCCTGAGCGTATTCTTGAAAATGCCATTCATAAAATGTTGCCTAAAAACAGATTAGGCAATGCACTGAAGAAAAACCTTCGTGTTTTTGCAGGCAGTGAGCACAATCACGAAGCTCAAAATCCACGTGTAATTAAATTAGACATATAATTTTTTAAGATGAGTAACATTCATAAAATAGGAAGACGTAAGACAGCCGTTGCCCGTGTATATCTTACTCCGGGAACAGGTGCCATCACTGTTAACAACCGTGAGTTTAAGACCTATTTCACTACCGGCCCATTACAGAATAAAGTTACACAGGCTTTTGCCATCATCAATGCCAATGAGCAGTTTGATGTGAAAGCCAATGTTGCAGGAGGTGGCATTACCGGACAGGCTGAAGCTATCCGCCTTGCTATATCACGTGCTTTGTGTGAGTTGAACCCTGAAAACCGCCCTGCTCTTAAGAAAGAAGGACTTCTGACCCGCGACCCACGTATGGTGGAGCGTAAGAAGAGCGGTCAGAAAAAAGCCCGTAAGAGATTCCAGTTCAGTAAACGTTAAAATTATTATAAGCGAAAATACATGTCCATTAATACACAGGAATTGTTAGATGCAGGTTGTCACTTCGGACACCTGAAACGCAAGTGGAATCCCAAAATGGCTCCTTACATTTTTATGGAGCGCAATGGAATTCATATTATTGATTTAAATAAAACCTCAGCCAAGCTGGATGAAGCGGCTTCTGCTATCAAGCAAATTGCCAAATCAGGTAAACGTGTTTTGTTTGTTGCTACTAAAAAACAGGCAAAAGAAATTGTTGCCAATGCAGCCAAGTCTGTAGGTATGCCATATATTACAGAGCGCTGGCCCGGTGGTATGCTTACCAACTTTGCCACTCAGCGTAAGTCGGTAAAGAAGATGACCGGTTTCGATCGTTTTATGAAAGATGAAACCTTCAACAACATTTCAAAGAAAGAGCGTCTTCAGGTAACCCGTCAGAAAGCCAAAATGGAAAAACTGATTGGAAGTATTGCTGACCTTACCCGTCTGCCTGCAGCCTTGTTTATTGTGGATGTGCTGAAAGAGCATATTGCAGTTTCAGAAGCGCAAAAATTAGGTATTCCTACTATTGCCATCTGCGATACCAACACCGATCCGTCACCGATAGATTTTCCGATACCTGCCAATGACGATGCTACCAAATCCATATCTCTTATTATGGGTGTAATGGTGAAAGCTATTGAAGAAGGTTTGGAAGAGCGTAAGATGGATAAAGAAGCTGACCGCGAGCGCGAAGCTGCTGCTGAAGATGAATCAGGAGAAAGAACAGAAGGCGAAAAAGAATATGCCGTAGCTGACGATGCTGATGACAGTGGTGAAACAAAAACCAAAGCTCCTGCAAAAAAAGCAGGTACACGCAGCCGCAGACCTACTACCCGTAAAAAATCAGAAGATTAAATTTTAATTATTCAGAAAGTAAAGAAATGAGTACAGCAACAATAAGTGCAAGCGATGTAAACAAACTCCGTCAGATGACCGGTGCCGGAATGATGGATTGCAAGAAGGCACTGATGGAAGCCAACGGTGATTTTGAAAAAGCTATTGATGAACTTCGTAAGAAAGGACAAAAAGTAGCTGCTAACCGTGCCGACAGAGAAGCGAAAGAAGGTTATATCGTTGCCAAAACAAATGCTGATGCTACCAAAGGATATTTGGTTGCCATCAGTTGTGAAACAGACTTTGTGGCCAAGAATGCAGACTTCGTAAAATTTGCAGAAGATGTATTGAATCTGGCAATTACCAATAACACCACATCTAAGGATGCATTGCTTTCACTTCCTATGGAAGGCGTAACAGTAAATGACAAAGTGATTGACATGGTAGGTAAGATTGGTGAGAAAATCGAAATCACCAGCTACGAAGTGATTGAAGCACCAAAAGTGGTTATCTACATTCACCCCGGAAATAAGGTGGTTTCAATGGTAGGTATGTCATCAGCAACAGCACCTGCAGAAGCCGGTAAAGACGTAGCTATGCAGATTGCAGCAATGAATCCGGTAGCTATTGACAAAGACGATGTGGATCAGAAAACTCTCGACCGCGAAATTGAAATCGGAAAAGAGCAGGCTCGTGCTGAAGGCAAACCTGAAAATATGATTGAGAAAATTGCTATGGGCAAACTGAATAAGTTTTATCAGGAGTCCACATTGCTCAATCAGTCATTCATTAAAGAAGACAAGAAAACCATACGCCAGTATCTTGACGGTGTTGAAAAAGGTTTAACTGTTAAAGCGTTCAGAAGAGTACAAATCGGATAAATTCTGTAACCAACAATAAAACTGAAAGCCACTCTCAACGGGTGGCTTTTTAATTTGCCTTTCAACTGAGTTTGTAAACATCATACTACGTTTTTTCAGTAGAGTTCAAAACAGTCGCTGCTGCAAGATTCCTATCTTTGCAGGTCATAAATACAATCAGCAATGGCATTGTCAGAGCAAGAAATTATACGCAGAGAAAAACTGAATGAGTTGATTCAAATGGGCATCAACCCTTATCCTGCCGAATTATATGAAGTAAACTGCAGCTGCACTTTCATTCAGAATGAATATGAAAAAGCTGAAGAAAAATTTGGTCAGGGTAAACAGGAAGTTTCATTTGCAGGAAGGCTGATGAGCATCCGCGATATGGGCAAAGCAGCGTTTGGCGTATTGCAGGACAGTGAAGGTAAGATTCAAATCTATATCAAACGTGATGAAGTGTGTTCAGGTGATGACAAAACATTGTATGATGTAGTTTGGAAAAAACTCACCGACATTGGCGATATCATCGGAGTAAAAGGATATGTGTTTAAGACAAAGATGGGAGAACCTTCCATCCATGTAAGTTCATTCCACATCCTTACCAAATCACTTCGCCCTTTGCCAAGTGTGAAAGAAAAAGATGGTGAAGTGTATGATGCTGTAATTGATCCTGACCTTCGTTATCGTCAGCGCTATGTTGATCTAATTATCAATCCACAGGTAAAAGAAGTATTTCGCAAACGCACGCAGTTGGTGAACACCATGCGGAATTATCTGAACGAAAAAGGATATCTCGAAGTAGAAACACCTATACTGCAACCATTGTACGGAGGTGCTGCCGCGCGTCCTTTCAAAACACATCACAACACACTCGACATGACGCTGTATCTGCGCATTGCCAATGAGCTGTATCTGAAAAGGCTGATTGTTGGAGGATATGATGGCGTGTATGAGTTCTCAAAAGATTTTCGCAACGAAGGCATGAGCCGCTTTCATAATCCTGAGTTTACACAGATAGAATTGTATGTGGCTTACAAAGATTACGAATGGATGATGAACCTTGTGGAAGAAATGATTGAGAAAGTAGCATTGACATTGCATGGCTCTACTGTGGTGCGTGTGGGCGAAAACGAAATTGACTTTAAACGTCCGTGGAAAAGATTTACCATGTATGAAGCCATCGAACATTTCACCGGTGTGAACATTGGTGATATGGACGAAGACACCATGCGCAAAGCAGCTGCAGCAATGGGTGTTGAAACAGATGCTACCATGGGTCGCGGAAAAATTATAGACGAAATTTTCGGAAGCAAGTGCGAGCCTCATCTCATTCAGCCAACCTTTATAACTGATTATCCGGTTGAGATGTCGCCATTAGCAAAGAAACACCGCAGCAAACCCGGTTTGGTAGAACGTTTTGAAGCCATTTGCAATGGTAAAGAAATCTGTAATGCTTTTTCCGAACTGAATGATCCGATTGATCAGCGCAAACGTTTTGAAGAACAACTGGAGTTAGGCAAACGTGGCGATGAAGAAGCTATGCAGTTAGACGAAGATTTTCTGCGTGCAATAGAATATGGAATGCCTCCTACTGCAGGTCTCGGCATAGGCATTGACCGTTTGAGTATGATTATGACCAACTCACCAAGCATACAGGATGTATTGTTCTTCCCTCAGATGAAACCTGAAACCATAGACTCACAATCGGCAGCCGACAGCGGACTGACACATATTCCATCGCCATGGAATGATGTGCTTGCACGTTTGGGCATCACTACCAGAGTACAACTCAAAGAAGTGAATCCTAACAAACTTTTTAATGATATGGGAGGCATGCGCAAAAAACTAAAGCTGGATGTAAGCATGGTAAGTCTTGATGAAGTGAAAAAATGGATTAGTGAATAATCCTGTGTTTTTTATTTCTGATTTGATACAACTACATTTGCCCGCTTACGTACAAACTTTTCACGTTTTAGGATAATGAAACAAATGAACCTGAAAGCTTTTCGCATCAAGGCGGGAAGAAATAAAAAGAAATATACTACTTTTCTCAAAGGACTACATAGCCGCAAGGTAAAACAGCTTAATGCCAAGGCAAAAAAATTAAATGATGTTGCATTTAAAAAAATTGACTGCCTCACCTGTGGTAACTGTTGCAAAACAATGACACCTACATGGCAACCGGCAGATATCAAAAGAGTAGCAGCCCATCTTAAAATGACTGTTCAGCAGTTTAAAGACAAATGGCTGTACAAAGATGAATCAGGCGACTGGCTGAATACCAAAACACCCTGTCAGTTTTTGCAGAAAGACAATAAGTGCAGCATTTATGAAATTCGTCCTAAAGACTGCAGTGGTTTTCCTCACATTCATCATACTGACTTTTTAGTAGGTCGTGAAATCAATATTCCCAATATGACAAGTTGTCCCATCACCTACGAAGTAGTGGAACGTATGTATAAACTTGTTGTAGAAAAAGATCAGTCGGCACTCGACAGCTAAGAAAATTTTTCACTCTGCTTCTACTTCATCCACAAAGATGAAAGCTTCGCCACCATCGGCATAACCCTGATGCCACTGAGGCAGTTTGCCTGCATTTGTTGCAACAACCTTGATGTAGCGTGCTGTAACAGGATTTATTTCAAGACTGAAATTTCTGATTTGAATGGTGTAATCATTCTGAGGCAAGGTATTTTCAACAGTACCTGCAAGTGTAAATTCTTTTCCGTCAACAGAAGTGTAATAGTCAACACGCAACGGCATCAGTATCCACGAGCGTGTGTCCTGCAGATAGGTGGACGACAGATGTGTAATTTCTGTTTTCTGTGCCATGTCAATAATACATTCAAAGTTTTGCGACTGATAACCCTGCCACCTGCCTTTGCGCCAGTTTTCGTTGCCATGCAATCCGTCAATCAATCCTTCGGCACCGCCTGCATTGTACTGCGGATTAAACTTCCCTTTAAGCGTAACCTTCCACTTCGGATGCGGCATTTTAAAAAATTCTGCTCTTATCCATTTGCTCTCTCTGCCTGAAGTATCCGTTGCATACGTGTTGATGACAGATGACTGAGTGATATAAAAAGGTTTCTCATAATTCAGTTTTGCCGGACGTTCAAAAGGACCTTGCAGCATATAGGTAATCGTTCTGTCGGGTTGCAGCGATTTTATTTTTACTTTCATCGAATCCTTAAACATCAATGACGCTGCTTCTACCAGCGGCACGCGAATAAAATTGTCGTGATAAAAAATACTGTCTGAAATATCTTTGTGCCTGATTACAGGCATTACACTGTCGGCTTCGAGAATGAGTCCGTCAAGTTCTTTAAACCCTTCATGCCGAAATGTGAATGACTGACGGTAAGGAATATTTTTTACTTTTTTCAGCTTGAGATAATTTGTCCTTAGTGTTTTATTTTTTGTAATAATTGAAAATGTTTTTCCTGCAGTAGCAATTTCAATGGTGTCAAACTGTGGAGAGGTTAAATCATACACATTACTTCCCGGGCATACCTGATAAAGTCCCATGGCACTCATCACATACCATGCACTCATTTGTCCGCAGTCTTCATTCCCAATTAAACCATCAGGGCTGTTTTTATAAAAATTGTTGATGATACGGTTCACCATCTTTTCTGTCTTGCCGGGTTTATCCACATAATTGTACAGATAAGCTATGTGATGACTTGGCTCATTGCCGTGTGCATACTGACCAATCAATCCTGTAATGTCGGATTGTTGTCTTCCTGTAGTTTTTGAAGTTGTTGTAAACAACTGATCGAGTTTTTTTTCGAAAGCGGTTTTGCTGCCGTAATAGCTGATCAGTCCATCCACATCCTGCGGTACGAAAAAATTATACTGCCATGCATTGGCTTCGGTGTAATTGTTATTCACTTCGTAAGGGTCAAAAGGTTTCTGCCAGCCCCCATTGCTTCGTGGTCTGATAAAACCTGTTACAGGGTCGAACAGATTCTTCCATGACTGTGCACGTTCAGCATAACGCTCATACTCTTCTGTTTTGCCCAACTGTTTGGCCATTTGCGCAATGCACCAGTCGTCATAAGCATACTCCAGTGTTTTCGAAACTGACTCATGTTCGTCTTCCGACTCTAAAAAACCTTTGTTGATGTAGTCACCTAATCCATAGCGGTCAGCAGCTTCGGCACTTTTCACACATGCTTCAAAAGCTTTTTCGTAATCAAAACCTTTTATTCCTTTCATCATGGCATCGGCAATCACACTTACGGCATGATAGCCAATCATACATTCTGTTTCATTGGATGAAAGCTCCCAAACAGGCAACAATCCACCCTGTTCATATTGCAAAATAAAGGTTCGGATAAAATCAACTGTTCGTTTTTCGTCAATAATCGTCATCAGCGGATGCCATGCACGAAACGTATCCCATAGTGAAAAAACGGTATAGTAGTCATGATCGGTTTGATGTATCATCAGGTCGCGACCGCGGTAACGTCCGTCCACATCATTATAAATATTGGGTTGCAACATACAGTGATAAAGTGCAGTGTAAAATACTGTGAGCTTGTCGGTATCGGATGAATTGACTTTTATTTTCGACAACTCCTGATTCCACACATCCTGTGCTGCTGCTTTAATGTTTTCAAAATTCCATTCAGGATTCTCCATCATCATATTGCGGTCTGCTCCATCGCTGTCAATTGCTGACAGTGCAGTCTTCACCAGAATTTTTTCTCCTTCGTTCACATCAAAACAAAAAACAGCTTTTCTGTCTTCTAAAAGTTTAGAGCGCTTATATGGTTTTGAAAAAGCGATGGTGGCGTAAAGCATTTGTTCTGCAGCCCATCCTTTGCTTTGGCGAAATACAGAAACTCCGGAGTTGTCTGTGAGTCGAATATAAGACTCTGTACGCTGGTCGCGATGATCGAGGTCGAGGTAAACGAACACTTCGCCTTGCTTATGAAAAGTGTATTGATGCATTCCGGTGCGGGCAGTTGCCGTCAGTTCCACATCAATGTTGTCGTCAGTCAGGTTTACAAAATAATAACCGGGTGAAGCTTTCTCATGCTCGTGGCTGAATCTTATTTTAGGTTGCGGAGCATTCAGGTCAGGCTCGTTGTTGAGAGGTAACAGTAAAATATCACCATAATCACTCACTCCCGTTCCGCTCAGATGGGTATGCGAAAAACCATACAACACACTATCGGAATAATGATATCCGCTGCATCCATCCCAACTTCCGTCAATACGGGTGTCGGGGCTCAGTTGCACCATACCAAAAGGCACTGCTGCTCCGGGAAATGTATGACCATGACCTCCTGTTCCGATAAAAGGATTTACGTACTGAGTAAAATTTTGTGCATACGATATTTGAATAAGAAAAAGAAATGCAGTAATGAGTGACAGTCTTTCAAATTGTTTCATGATACAGATAAATTTAACTGTGTGTAGATTTCAGATTTCGACATTGCTCTTAATTCGCCCTCTGCAAAATTAGTGATAGAAATATTTTCGATGGCCGTACGGATGAGCCTCAGTGTAGGAATGCCCACGGCAGCAGTCATCCTGCGCACCTGTCGGTTTTTTCCCTCTGTAAGCACCAGTTCAATCCATGATGTGGGAATATTTTTTCGGAAACGCACAGGAGGTATTCTCTCAGGAAAATGTACATCCTCTAAAATCCGTACGCTGTGTGGCGGCAATGTTTTGTAGGCTTTGCCTTCAACAGAAATCTGTACGCCCTGCTTCAGCAGATTGATATGCACCTGCGTAGCCTGCCCATCTACCTGAACGGCATATACACGCTTATGCCTGAACTGTGGTGTTGTAAGTCGGTGTTTCAGAAAATTATCGTTGGTGAGAATTAAAAGACCTTCACTGTCCACATCGAGCCTGCCTACAGGATATACTTCCTTTGGCACATTTATCAGATGCAATAATCCCTTATGCTTCCCTTCGTCAGTAAATTTTGACAGGTAACCGTAAGGTTTGTACAAAACATAATATAAATTCACTGTGGAAAGATAGTTTAATTTTTTTTAAGAGAATTATCTTTTAAATTTGCACCGCCTTAATAATTCAGGTTTACGTTCTTAAAAAAATTCTTCGATAGCTTATCCAGAAAGGCTGAGGGACAGTGCCCGATGAAGCCTTGGCAACCGTTCCGCTTTCAGCGGGAAATGGTGCCAATTCACTTCTCTGTTTATTAAAAATATCAGAGAGAAGATGAGCCGGAATCAGATTAAAATAAAACATCTAAATCTCTTTCGGCTTTTCGGAAGAGATTTTTTTTTGAACCCATGCAGGAAATTGTTGATGCAATAACATTTCGAAACAAAGATTAAAATATCATCAGAGCAAATGACGATCAGAGAGCAATTAGGAAAACGCATTTTAGTGATTGATGGTGCTATGGGCACCATGATACAACAACATAAATTAGGCGAAGAAGATTATCGCGGCAGCCGTTTTAAAGACTGGAAACATGATGTAAAAGGCAACAACGATTTGCTTTGTCTTACTCAACCTGAAATTATCAAATCCATCCATCTGGAATATCTGAATGCCGGAGCTGATATTATTGAAACCAACACTTTCAATGCACAACGAATTTCCTTAGCTGATTATCACATGCAGGAGTTGGCTTATGAAATCAATCTGCATGCAGCACAAATTGCCAAAAGTGCAGTGAAGGTTTCAGCAAAAACAGCGTATGTTGCAGGAGCAATAGGCCCCACCAACCGCACGCTGAGTCTTTCGCCCGATGTAAACAATCCCGGTTACAGAGCAGTAACGTTTGACGAAGTGCGCGATGCTTATAAGGAACAAGTCAGTGGACTGATTGACGGTGGTGCTGATTTGTTGCTGATAGAAACCATTTTCGATACGCTGAATGCTAAGGCTGCACTGGTGGCCATACAGGAAGTGTTTGAAGAAAAAAATACAGAGTTGCCAATCATGATTTCAGGAACCATTACCGATGCCAGTGGCCGCACGCTGAGCGGACAAACGGTGGAGGCATTTCTGAACTCTGTGGCACATGTTCCATTGCTGAGCATAGGATTAAACTGTGCGCTCGGTGCAAAAGAAATGCGCCCTTATCTCGAAGAGTTGAGCCGCAAAGCACCATTTTTTATTTCGGCTTATCCCAATGCAGGGTTGCCCAATCAGTTTGGCGAGTATGATGAAACACCTGAACAGATGTGTCATCAGATGGATGACTTTATGGAAAGTGGTTTTGTAAATATTGTTGGCGGATGCTGCGGTACCACTCCCGATCATATCAAACATATTGCAGCACATGCAAAAAAATTCAAGCCGAGAGAAATTCCTGAAACAGAACCTTACCTTCGACTGAGCGGACTGGAAGCTGTGACCTTACGGCCTGATTCAAATTTTATGAATGTAGGTGAGCGTACCAATGTTACAGGGTCGAAAAAATTTCTCAGGCTGATTAAAGAAAACAAATATGATGAAGCACTGAGTGTAGCACGCGAACAGGTTGAAGGAGGTGCACAGGCTATTGACATCAACATGGACGAAGGGATGCTGGATGCCCTGGAAGCAATGACTACTTTTTTAAATCTCATCGCATCGGAGCCTGATATTTCAAAAGTGCCGGTGATGTTAGACTCTTCCAAGTTTCATGTACTCGAAGCAGGACTTAAACATCTGCAAGGGAAAGGTATTGTAAACTCCATTTCGCTTAAAGGTGGCGAAGAAGAATTTATCCGCGAAGCACGTACCGTAAAAAAATACGGTGCTGCTGTTATCGTCATGTTGTTTGATGAGCAGGGGCAGGCTGATACCACACCTCGAAGAATAGAAATTGCAAAACGGGCTTACGACATTCTTGTCAATAAAGTACATTTTACACCTCAGGATATCATCTTCGACCCGAATATATTTCCGATTGCTACAGGACTGGAAGAACACCGGAAAAATGCAGTCAGTTATTTTGAAGCTACAAAATGGATTAAAGAAAATCTTCCGCTTGCAAAAGTTTCAGGCGGACTGAGCAATGTATCTTTTTCTTTCCGCGGAAATGATCATGTAAGAGAAGCTATACATGCAGCTTTTCTCTATCATGGCATTCATGCAGGCATGGATATGGGAATTGTAAACCCATCACAGCTGATTGTGTATGATGAAATAGAAAAAGAGTTGCTTAAAAAAGTAGAAGATGTGTTGCTTGACCGAACTGATGATGCAACAGAGCAGCTGGTTGACTTTGCTGAAGCATTTAAAGGAAAAGGAAAAGAAAAAACCGAAAGCGAAGAAGAATGGAGAAAACAACCGCTGCAGGATCGTATCACACATTCGCTGGTAAAAGGAATTACCGACTACATTGAGCAGGATACGGAAGAAGCACGACAGCAGTATGACAAAGCACTTGAAGTAATTGAAGGGCCACTGATGGTGGGCATGAGTGTGGTGGGAGATTTGTTTGGATCGGGGAAAATGTTTTTGCCACAGGTGGTAAAGAGTGCACGTGTAATGAAAAAAGCAGTTGCCTATCTCACACCATACATTGAAGCTGAAAAAACCAAAGGTCAGTCGAAAGGAAAAATTGTGCTGGCAACGGTAAAAGGTGATGTGCACGACATCGGAAAAAGTATTGTAGGTGTGGTGTTGGCCTGCAACAATTACGAAATAGTGGACCTTGGTGTGATGGTTCCCAGTGAAAAAATTCTTGCAACAGCACGCGAACAACATGCCGATATGATTGGTGTAAGCGGACTGATAACACCATCGCTGGATGAAATGGTGCATGTGGCTAAAGAGATGGAGCGCGAAAAATTTTCAATTCCTTTGCTCATTGGCGGAGCCACTACCAGCAAGGTTCATACTGCCGTTAAGATTGAACCGCATTACTCAGGTACGGTGGTGTATGTGAATGATGCTTCGCGAAGTGTACCTGTGGTAAGTAATTTACTTTCAGAAGAGCTGAAAGAAAATTTTGTTGCAGAAATAAAAGCAGAGAACGAAAGAACACGCACTTATTTTAAAGCTGACAGAGCTAAAGGAAACTATCTTACACTTGATAAAGCAAGAGCCAACCGTTTTGAAGCATCAGAGCAACCGTCAACAGTTCCGAATATCCGGGATAAAAAATATGTTGCCGGTTATCTTCAGAGTGATGATGCTAAACGCAACGGAGCATTTGCGATTGATGGCAACAAAGGCATAGGCTGGTCGCATTATTCGTTAGAAGAAATTGCCCCTTACATTGACTGGACACCTTTTTTTGTGGCATGGGAGATGAAAGGCAGCTATCCGAAAATTTTTGACAACAAGGAAAGAGGCGCAGAAGCAAAAAAACTTTTTGACGAAGCGCAGGACATGCTTCAGAAAATCATCAAAGAAAAATGGCTTACTGCAAAAGCTGTCATAGGCATTTTTCCTGCTGCAGCCAATCAGGACGACATCAACCTGTATGATGAACAAGGAAACAAAACACATACGTTTTTTACCATTCGTCAGCAGTCGCAAAAAGCCGAAGGGCAAAAAAATGCTGCGTTGGCCGATTTCATTCGTCCGAAGGGAACAGCATCTGCCGGTGACAGTCTCGGTCTCTTTGCTCTTTCTACCGGTTTTGGTATTGAAGAAAAAGTAAAAGAGTTTCAACAAGCACATGACGACTATTCGGTGATTATGCTCAAGGCACTTGCCGACCGCCTGGCAGAAGCTTTTGCAGAGTTGCTGCACAAACGTGTACGAAAAGAATTCTGGGGCTATGACACCGATGAGAATTTAAGCAATGACGAACTGATAAAAGAAAAGTATCATGGCATTCGTCCTGCACCGGGCTATCCTGCACAGCCTGACCACACCGAAAAATTTACGCTGTGGGAAATATTAGACGTAGAAAAAAACACAGGCATACAACTTACCGAACATCTGGCAATGTATCCTACTGCTGCTGTGAGCGGTTTGTATTTTGCTCATCCTGATTCGTATTATTTTGCAGTAGGAAAAATTCAGCGCGATCAGGTAGAAGATTATGCACGCAGAAAAAATATGAGTGTGGAAGATGTTGAGAGATGGCTTGGAAGTATATTGGCGTATTGACAATTCGAACAATAGAATTTCAGAATTAAACACCAGGCAGGAATCTTTGATAACGTGCCGGGTGTTTCAATAACAATATTGTTACTAACATAATTGTTACTTTTTTTTGTGTTATGCATACACTGTGACTGACGGATGCTATTTTTGACTGCTGGTTCAGCAGTATGTGTAAAAAGGTCTTTCTGTTTTTTATGTTGGCTGTGCAGGTAATCTTTGCTCATGCTGCCGACAAACACTTTCTCGACAGTGTGCAGGCTGTGCTTGACACTGCCCGATTTGCAAACACCAGATTGCTCTGCCTTTATACTCTGAGTTTCGAAAACGGGATGACAAACCCACGCGAAGCAATTGAACAGGGATGGCAGTGTATGGCATTGGCAAATACACAAAAGGATACTGCTTATATATTGAATGCTTACAATGCACTTGGCAATGCTTATGAAACATTATCTGATTTTGACTCCGCAGTTTATTTTCATGAAAAATCATATCAGCTTGCTGTGAAATTAAAATCAAAAAGCAAGATGATTGCAACATTGGCTAATGTGGCCAACTGCAATAAACTCCAGGGAAACTATCAGGCAGCATTAGAAAAATATTTGTTGGTTTACAGAATGATGGAGTCGGCATCGGTTTATAATTACCGCGTGCATTATACCATTGCTGATTTGTATCTGCGGCTTGGCGACTACCAAAAAGCTGCCGAACATTCACGCTTCGGGATTAATAAAATTGAACAGGGAAATGATGAAGCTGCCACACTCAGCCTGTATGTTACATTAAGCCGGGCATTGTTGTATTCAGGTAAAACAGACTCGGCCCTGGTGATAATAAAAAACTGCCTGACAAAATATAAAAAATATGCTGATGATGCAGGGCTGGCAACAGCACTTAATGTTTTAGGCGAAATTTATCTGACGAAAAAAATGTATGCAGAGGCATTGCTGACTTTTTCGGAAGAACTGGAAATGCAAAATAAATTACAGAATAAAAACGGCACAGGGCTGGCACAGGTTAACAGAGCATATTGCATGGCACTGTTGCATCAGGATAAAAAGAAAACCGAAGCTGCGCTGGGTGAGGCAGAGCAATATGTGCTGCATCAAATATCGAACAGCGAAGTGCTGATTGAAATTTACCGCAAACTTTCGGACACGTATGCACTTATGGGCAACACTGACAAAGCTTATCAATACGCTACACGTTACACTGTGCTGAATGACTCGGTGCTGAACCGTGACAAATTCAGGCAGATTATGGATTTGCAGACAAAGTTTGAATCGGAAAAAGTAAATAAGCTGCTGCGCCAGCAAAAATCACAATTGCAATTGCAGGCATCGGATATTCAAAAACGCAAAATGCAAATTGTTTATTTATCGCTTGCATTTGTTCTGATGCTGTTGGCAGGATTGTATTTGTATTCGCGCTACCGCTCGAAACAAAAAATAAAAATGCTGATTGCCCTGCAGCAACAGGAGAAAGAAAAAGAACAGGCTATCAGAGAAAAAGAAACTCAGGAGCGGTTTCGTATTTCGAAAGATATACATGATGAACTGGGTGCGGGTATTTCAAAAATTTCTATGATGGCTACCTACAGCAGACAACAAAGGAATGAACCCGGAAAAATAGAAGACACCATTGATGCCATTGCCAAAACTTCGCAGGAGGTGGCCGATAATATGCACGATTTGGTGTGGTCGCTCAATCCTGAAAATGCCACGCTCGACAATCTGGCTGCCCGCATTCGCGAGTATGCAGGAGACTATCTGGAAGAATTGCCTGTTGAAGTATCCTTTGTTTTTCCCGGTGAAATTCCCGCCATCAGCATCACCAAAGAATTTCAGCGAAATGTATTTCTCACCTGCAAAGAGGCAATTAATAATGCCGTTAAACATGCATCAGCAAAAAAAATAAAAATTCAGGTGACATATAACAACCAAACTTTCGGTGTTGAAATTGCTGATGATGGAAAAGGCATCAAAGAAGAAAACAAACGAAAAAGCGGAAACGGATTGCGCAACATGCAGCACCGTATTGAAAGCATTGGTGGCACTTTTGTGCTGACAAGCAACAATGGAGTAACCATCAGCATAAGTGTGCCTGTGAGCGGCAATGCCGTCTGAAAACAGGCGGATTCAAATTACTACTTTTGTGGGAGTGTGTTTCAGCATTTATAAAATTACTTTTGTTGGTTCTGAAACTGTTTTGAAAACAATATGTCCATACAAATAGCCATCATCGAAGATCAGGACGAGATACGTGATATGCTCACCATACTCATCAGCGGCAGTGAGGGCTTTGAGTGTGTAGCTTCCTACTCCAATGCCGAAGATGCCATTGCAGGAATACCCGGGCTGAAACCGGATGTAGTGCTGGTGGATATTCACTTACCCGGCCAATCGGGAATTTCCTGCATCACTCAGCTGAAACCGTTGTGTCCTGAAACGCAGTTTATGATACGTACTTCGCTCGAAGATACCGACACTATTTTTGAAGCACTGAAAGCAGGTGCCAATGGTTATATTGTTAAATCTACTTCGCCATCGAAGCTGCTTGATGCCATTGTGGAAGTTTATCATGGCGGCTCGCCCATGAGCAGCCAGATTGCGCGAAAGGTTGTCAGCTCGTTTCAAAAAAACGAAATCAGTAAGATCAAAACCGAAGTTGCTTTGCTGAGCAAACGCGAAAACGAAATTCTGCAGTTACTCTCAAAAGGTTTGCGTTATAAAGAAATTGCCGATCAGTTGTTTTTAAGTACTGAAACCATTCGTACGCACATACGCAATATTTACGAAAAGCTGCAGGTAAACTCCCGCACTGATGCACTGAACAAAGCATTTGGAAACAGAAATAACAGTTAGTTTTTAGAAAACAGGATTCGTGTAAGGCTAACAAAGGGTTAGCTCAACAGAAATTTACACCTGTGTTAAGAAGAAAAACGATAAAAGTCTGGAAAATATGCTGAGACATGCTTTGCAAAAAGACAGTTGTCAATTTCCTTTCAACTATGAATACAAAGTTTCGGAAAACTTTGACAAAAATTTTAAGAAAAACAGTATTAAAAACAGCAGGTAACACGGGTTTTGTATGTGCAGGTGTATATTTTTTGCATGCAATACAAAGGAACAAACAGAACACAGTTCTCCTAAAAGCTGCTTAAAATCGTTCTGATGCATTTTTATAACCATTTATTTGTTACTTTTGAATACAATTAGAGGTTTTTAGACGGACTGCCGTTAGCGACAAGGCTTCGGACGTGACAGCAAACAGACAGTTGTGGCCAATGGTCAAAAGGAACGTGGACAAATTAAAATATGCAACCAGAAAATTTATTAGTAATATGAGAAAATTTACCTTATGTATTTTATTGTTTATTCTATATACCCCCAGTCTGCTTAGTCAAGAAAGTAAATTAAACAGACCTCAAACTCCTATTGAGCCATATCCCTATCAATCGGAGAATGTAACATTTGAAAACACCACGGATGGTGTTAGATTAGCTGGAACATTCACCTATCCTAAAGGTGCCGATAACCTGCCTGCCGTAGTTCTAATTTCCGGAAGCGGCCCCAATGATAGGGATTGTGATTATTTGGAGCATAAACCATTTTTAGTAATTGCTGATTTTTTAACTAAAAATGGAATTGCCGTGCTGCGGTATGATAAACGCGGTATTGGCCAATCTACAGGAGATTATGCAACTGCTACTTCTGCCGATTTTGCAAGGGATGTTGAGTTTGCCATATCCTATCTTAAAAATCGAAAGGAGATAAATAAAAATAAAATAGGATTAATTGGCCATAGCGAAGGCGGTATTATAGCGCCAATGGTTGCCGAAAAATCAAAAGATGTTCGTTACATAATTTTAATGGCAGGCCCAACAATCAAAGGAGACAAGTTACTTTTACTTCAAGATAGGTTAATTTCACAATCACTGGGAGAATCTGAAAGTAATATTGCATTGGCGGAGAAACTAAATGCCCAATCTTATGCCATTGCCAATGACAGTATATCAATAGAAAATATAAAGGAGAACTTAAGGGCTCACATAAAAAATACATATAAAGTTAATCCTGGTTTAGTAAAGCCTGAAACTATGAGCGAAGATGAATTTATAGATCGAGAAATTAAATTCTATACAGATAATTGGACACAATTCTATATAAGATATGATCCTGAAAAAATGCTTGAAAAGGTAAACATTCCTGTTCTTGCTCTGTTTGGCAGCAAAGATTTGCAGGTTCCACCTACGGAAAATGCACAAATATTAGAAAGGCTTGCCAAGGATAAAAAGAACTTTCAAATTACTATAATACCAAATTTGAACCATTTATTTCAGGAATGTGAAACAGGCTCTCCCAGAGAATATAAGAGGATTGAACAAACGGTTTCCCCAATAGCCCTTAACAAAATGGCGAACTGGATTAAAGAAAAATGATATAATAAAGATTTGTTCTTTTAAAGTAAGCACAATAGAAAGCCCAGCCACTAACACGGGTGGCAGTTGCACAACCTAACACAAGAGGCGCAAAAAATTTTCTCTATTCAATACCTGTTCAAAATAAAACTTGACTGCATTCATTCTGCTGTGTAAAGCATTTTCTGACAGTTGCAGCTTCTTTATACAATAAAGAAAATAACTCCTTAGTTGTTCAGCATTAAGTTCATCAACCGAAAATGATTTAATAGTTATAAGCAGTTGAGCAAATTCGGTAACATAAGTACGAATAGTATTGGGGCTATAAGCTTTGATTAATAACTGCTCT
>Ga0079224_100000015_pt1 | contig 100836 bp, 89 predicted proteins | sample Stecom2015_FD_80414 | JGI IMG/M metagenome (GOLD analysis project Ga0079224, IMG submission 80414) | Agricultural soil microbial communities from Utah to study Nitrogen management - Steer compost 2015 | ecosystem: Environmental > Terrestrial > Soil > Agricultural land | place: USA: Utah... | reverse complement strand
TTGCTCAGCCAGTTTTCTTGCACCTTGTGTAGGACGAACCTGGAAACCGATAATAATCGCATCAGAAGCCGAAGCTAACAATACATCGGACTCGGAAATAGCACCCACTGATTTGTGGATAATATTCACTTGGATTTCATCTGTCGACAGTTTCAATAAAGAGTCGGACAAGGCCTCGATAGAACCATCCACATCACCTTTCACGATAACGTTAAGCTCTTTAAAGTTACCGATTGCCAAACGACGACCGATTTCATCCAAAGTAATATGTTTCGTAGCACGCATACCTTGCTCGCGCTGTAATTGCAAGCGTTTGTTGGCAACCTGACGTGCTTCGGATTCACTTTCTAGTACATACAATTTATCACCTGCTGTTGGCGCACCGGACATACCCAAGATCTGTACCGGAACAGATGGACCAGCCTCTTTCACGCGCTCTCCACGTTCATTGGTCAAAGCTTTTACTTTACCGGAATGAGAACCAGCCAAGATTGGATCACCAACACGTAATGTACCACCTTGTACCAATACCGTTGTCACGATACCACGACCTTTATCCAATGCTGCTTCAATTACAGAACCTACAGCACGTTTTTTAGGATCGGCTTTCAGCTCCAATAATTCTGCTTCCAACAAGACTTTCTCTAAGAGAAGATCTACCTTTTCACCTGTTTTTGCCGAGATTTCCTGCGCTTGGTATTTACCGCCCCAATCTTCCACCAAGATATTCATAGCAGAAAGTTGCTCACGGATTCTATCAGCATTTGCTCCCGGTTTATCCACCTTAGTAAAGGCAAATACAATCGGCGAACCTGCTGCCTGCGCGTGGTTAATTGCCTCTCTTGTTTGTGGCATCACCGCGTCATCTGCTGCAATAACGATAATAACAATATCCGTTACCTTCGCACCACGGGCACGCATCGCCGTAAAGGCTTCGTGACCTGGGGTATCTAAGAACGTAATCTGGCGACCATCATCCAATTTCACCGCGTAGGCACCGATGTGCTGCGTGATACCTCCGGCTTCACCTTTGGTTACATTCGCTTTACGAATGTAGTCAAGCAAGGATGTTTTACCGTGGTCAACGTGTCCCATCACCGTTACGATAGGTGCACGAGGAACTAAGTTTTCTTCTGTATCCGGTTCTTCCAGTTCAGTGACTTCTTCGTCCTCCGGTTTGATAAATTCTATTTGATAGCCAAATTCATCTGCTACAATGGTCAATGTCTCAGCATCCAAACGTTGGTTGATAGACACAAACATACCCAAACTCATACAGGTCGAGATAATCTGTGTGACCTGTACATCCATCAAGTTTGCCAATTCATTGGCCGTAACGAATTCCGTTACTTTTAGGATTTTGGATTGTGCTGCTTCTTCCATTGCTGCTTCTTCAGCTGAAAGGGCTATATCATCACGTTTTTGACGGCGCAGTTTAGCACGCTGTGCAAATTTACCTGATTTACCAGCTCCACTCAAACGAGCCAAAGTAGCTTTTATTTGGTCTTGTATTTCTTTTTCTGAAGGTTCTTCCTTCGGAGTTTCCTGCTGGCGACCTTTACCTTTATGGTCATGACGCCCCCCAGTTGGGCGATTAGCGTGATGACCTCCGCCGGCACGGTTTCCTTGCTGGCCTCCGCCCCCTTTATTGAACCCACCTCTGTTATCCTGACCACCTCTGTTTTGTCCACCATCGGTAGTATTTGAGCTAACAGGATTATTTGGATTTTTATTTGTTCTTTTACGCTTACGCTTATTGTCGTTGCCAGTAGCATTCGACGAAGACGCAACCGGTTTGTTCGAACGTTCTACAGGAAGTTGGATTTTTCCAACAACTTTTGGTCCCGCCAACGTTTCCGAACGCGCACGGATTACAGCATCTTGTGGCTCTGCTTCAACTACTTTTTGCTGTGGTTCAGGTTTTACTTTTTCCACGGATTCTTTTTTGGCTTCCACCTTAGAAGAGGATTCTTCTACAGAAGCCTGTACGGGTTGTTCTTTTTCAGATTTTGCCTGTTGTTCTTCTACTTTTTCAACCTTTGCTGGCTCAGCAACTTTCGGTGTTTCTACTTTCGGTTCTGCGACAACTTCAGTTGGTTTTGTTTCTTCTTTTTTAACAGGTTCTGAAGTAGGCTTTACCTCTTCTTCTTTTTTCTCTTCTGCAACAGGTGCTACAGGAGCCTGCTCTGCTGTTTTTTTACTTTTGCCTCTATTCAAGCTATCCAAATCGATCTTACCCACAACTTTTAGTGGGCTATCTTCTTTTTTCGGAGCTTCTTCCTTTACCTCTTTTTCAATAGGTGATGGTGTTTCTGGAGCAGTAGTATCTTTTACAAGAATTTCTTGTGTCTCAGCAGGACGGTCTTCTACGAAGTCTTCTTTAAATTCAGTAGGATTGGCACCACCTGTTCCAGCAGCCGACTCTTCGCGACGAATTTTACCGATAACAATCTGCTTCGCTTCGTCTTTGACGATTTTGTCTCCTTGAAATTCTTTTAATAGAACAGCATACATGTCGGCTGACAACTTAGTGTTAGGTTTTGAATCGACTTCAAAGCCTTTCTTACCTAAGAAGTCAACAGCCGTACCTATCCCAATGTTAAGTTCTTTTGCTGCTTTTAGCAAGTTTATGCTCTTTCCTTCTGTCATTTATTATTTACCTTCTATTATATTATAGTCTTACAAAAATATGTTTTTTTACACTGAAAAAACAATTTAACAACAATTGTTTTTTCAGTGCTTTGCTAAGCAAAATCTTATTCAAATTCTGCTTGTAGGATTCGAACAAGCTCACGGATAGTATCTTCTTCTAAATCAGTACGTCTTACAAGTTCTGATTCCGTAAGTGCCAATACTGATTTAGCAGAATCCAAACCAACGCGTTTCAGCTCATCGATGATCCAGCCATCGATTTCATCTGCAAATTCTTCGATATCCACATCCTCCTCTACTTCATCGTTTTCACGGTATACATCGATTTCGTATCCTGTCAATTTACCTGCCAACTTGATGTTGTGTCCACCGCGACCAATTGCCAATGACACTTGATCTGGCTTCAGATAAACAGCTGCTGTTTTATTTTCATCGTCAATTTTGATCGATGAGATACGTGCAGGGCTCAATGCACGGGTAATGTACAAGGAATTGTTGTGCGTAAAGTTAATCACGTCGATGTTCTCATTGCGCAATTCGCGAACGATACCGTGGATACGCGAGCCTTTCATACCTACACACGCCCCTACTGGATCAATACGGTCGTCATAAGACTCAACTGCAACCTTAGCACGTTCTCCCGGTTCACGAACAATCTTCTTGATAGTAATCAAGCCATCAAAAATCTCAGGCACCTCCAATTCAAACAAACGTTGAAGGAATTCCGGCGCTGTACGCGAAATGATAATTTTCGGGTTGTTATTGTTCATATCCACTTTGTGGACTACCGCACGGATACTATCTCCTTTTTTGAAATAATCGGCAGGGATTTGCTCCGTTTTCGGCAATATCAATTCGTTCCCGTCTTCATCCAATACAAGGATTTCCTTTTTCCAGATTTGGTAAACCTCTCCGACTACCAATTCTCCTTCACGGTCTTTGTATTTTTTGAAAACTTCGTCTTTCTCCAATTCAAGGATTTTGGAAACCAACGTCTGGCGAGCGGCCAAAATAGCACGACGACCGAAGCTTTCTAAAGTAATCTGCTCGATATAATCGTCACCTACTTCTAAATCCGCGTCATACTGATGCACTTCCGACAACTCTATCTCCAAATCATCATCTTCAGAAAAGCCATCCTCCATCACCACACGTGTTCTCCAGATTTCCAAGTCACCATTATCGGGGTTAACGATAACGTCCACATTCTCATCTGTACCAAAACGCTTACGTATCATACTGCGGAATACCTCTTCCAATACAGTAATCACCGTGGGGCGGTCAATGTTTTTAAATTCCTTAAACTCTTGAAAAGAGTCAATCAAATTGATATTGCTGCTCATTTTTATTTAAATGAAATTAACACCTTAGTTTCTACGATATGTTCAAATGGGATTTCAGCCGTTTGCACAGTAGCTTTTTTCCCTTTTTCTTTTACTTTTTCTTCGATAGTAATACCTTGCTCAGTAAGGGCTATCAATTTACCTTCACGCTTATCGGTCTCGGTTGTCTTTACCCGCACCTCGCGTCCGATATTTTTATAGTATTGCCTATGTGATAATAGTGGCGTATCAATACCCGGAGATGATACCTCCAGACGGTATGCCCTATCGATGACATTTTCCTCTTCCAAGTGAAAACCAACGTGACGGCTAATCTGCACACAATCGGCAATGGCAATACCCTGATCGCCGTCCACTAAAATTTCCAACACACCGTTATTGTGCATTTTGATGCGAACGATGAATAAATCTTCCCTATCGGCGATTTTCTCCTCAACTAATTCACGAACTCTTGCTTCTACTTGCATATTAAATTTCGACAAAGAATTAAAAAAGGGGGCATAACATGCCCCCTCTTATTCAGATAGTACAAAGGTACAAACTTTTTTTCAAACAAGCAAATCACTGTTATTTATTGTCTACAACAGCGTTAATTTGTTTCTGCATCTGTGCCATCATGTTGGTTAATGTCTCCATTGTCGGTTCAGGAGTTGGTTCAGGAAGTTCTGTGCTGATGAACGCCTTCGCCTTCCAGACTTCAAGGATGTCATCGGCAGCAACCCAATACGGCTCGTAGACTTTATTATCAGAAACAAGCTTCAATCCCTTATCTTCTTTAAACTTAAAGGCTATTCGTTTATAAACCACGCCATCTTCTTTGGCAATAACAACATAGGTTTGTCCAGGCTTAATATTATGCCAGTTTTCGACATATTCACCGATGACAATACTCCCGGACGGAAGCGGCAACATGGAATCCCCTTTTATTTCAAATGCCCGATAAGTACCTTGGTTAAACATAGGCAAGGAAAATTTCGGTAATTCCGCGACATATTCCGGATCGCCATAGCCATTCAAATATCCGGCACTGGCTTTCACCGGCACTAATTCGATATTCTCACGATCGTCACCATCTACCGTTACACTCAGTATACGAAGGTTAGAAGCATTGCTTTTCGGTGTAGGACGCCATTTCTCATCAATCACATCATGCGCCAACTCATCCATGGTTAAATCGTAATAAGAAGCTATCTTCTTTAATAGTTCATATTTGGGCTCGGCTCTATCCTCTTCATACGCCCCCACAGACGCCCTTTTAATCTCCATGACATCAGCAAACTGCTGTTGAGTTAATCCTTTTTTCTTCCTTAAGAATTTAAGGTTTGAAGCTATGTTTGACATAAAATTTCAAATAAAATTTTTAAATACTAAACTTATTAGTAATATTGTGCCAATAAAATTAGTAATAAAGGTTGAAACAACCAAATATGTTAGTATAAAAACGTAAAAAACATGGAAAAGCACATTGTTTATATCATCACAGACAGCAACCGTACGTATCTGGAAGCAGGATACTGCAAAGACTTAAATACGAGAATGCAGGAAATAAAAGATGCTGCTTCGGTCATGTTTACCCAGATTGCTAAGCTCAACAACGTTGTGCATGTCGAAGAATTTGACACATTTGAAGAAGCCCAGCGCCGCAAAGTCCAAATACTGCAATTCACCCGCATGCAACGTGAGCGGCTTGTTCGCCTAAAAAACCCGAACTGGCTCAATCTACACGCTGCCCACACCCAGCCTGCACAAAAAAAAGTCGTTGTTTACGCCTCTTAGCGAAACAACGACCTTAACAACCTTATCCACCTCTCTACTACATCAACCGCACTTTGTCCATGTTGGACTACCAGCCCGGCATAAAGTTTAATCCGAATGTTCCAAACTTCGTACGGGAGGATACAAAAGGAATAGCATAATAAGGTTCTAATATCATCGCACCAAACAGATTCACGCGAAGCGATACCCCCGCACTGAATATAGGCACACGATAATTCGTGTCATATCCCATAACCTGCTGATTATTTTGATCCATAACGGGACTACCATCTTCATAATATTGTGGCACCAAAGGTTTTTTGTCCAAGTTTCCTACAATTTTATTTCCACCATTCCACGCCAATCCGGCATCAAAGAACAGGTTGAGGTCTGAAAACAAGAAATCGGATTTAACAGCTGCCAGTTTCTCCGGTCCGGTAAACGGCAAACGGAGCTCAAAGTTTCCTACCGCAACCCGTGATCCCATCAAGTCATTGAAAGAAATGTCTCCTACTCTGTCCCGGCTTAGATTATCATAACCGCGCACAAAGAATGGATAACCAATATAATTACCGCGCAAACGGTTCTCATCACCTCCTGAACGGATATATGAATACACACGTGCGGCCACGGTCACCGGCTTAAAGCGCAGGTATCTCCGCAGATCGACAGTATATGTCGTGAAGCTCAAATCGCCCATATATTGCCCGGCAGCAAGACGATAGCGAAATCCTTGTAATGGGGCTGCCAAACCAAAGATAGAATTATCGCCCACAAAAGAAGCGCTAACCTGTTGCAACATCAAGGGATCCAAATTCCCGAAACCAAGTGCACTGGCTTCTTCATTAGACAACTTGATGCGTTCGACATAACCATAACTATAGTAAGGCTGACGCCATTTTTCAACACTATAACCATAGCGTGCCAATGCACCACCGACCTCAAACCGATGATGGCGGTTGAAAGGATAAGCTATAAAGGCATCTAACTGAGTCTCAAACTGACGAATGAGATAATCATTGACTACAGGTTCCTCACCGCCTCTTCCCAAATCTTCCATCGCATAGGATCTAAAACCTGTTCGGTATGGAATGTGGGAAAATGAACCTCCCCAGTTCCAACGGCTTTTCTGATTGATGTAAGCGATCTGCCCACCAAAATCCTGTACCTGACCATTGATGTTCAAGGTAGAATAGATTTGGTTATAGCCTAATATATCTGAGAAAATACCAAATATACCACCTGCCATTCCTGCACCATACCTTGAACCTACCGTCATCCCTACGCCCGAATTAGCCAAATAATCCAGCTTGAACTTCGAACGATAAGGAACCGTATTAATTTGTCCCTCGCCAATACGTCCATATACATTAAAGTTCTGTAGATTGGTATTGACGACATTCACACCACGGTTTATATTTGGCGGCAACATCGCTGCTGTAAAATCAGACACGCTCGCATCAATTGGCTTTGCTTCAAAATCCGATGCATGGGCTTTGTATATATTGTATTGATTACCTTTAAAATAAGAATACACAATATCATCTCCGCCAGAAATGCTCATCGCAGGCGAGTATTCGGTAATACCACTTATCCCGGTAAAGAAATCCGTCATCTGCTCGACCATTCCATTATCCAACGAATAGCGGAACATATTCCGGAATCCATCTCCATTTGACAGGAAGTAGATGGTCCCACCATCTCCTGAAAAATGCGGGTTCAGATTGTTTGCTCCAGGAAATACAGCAATGTTTTCTATCGCCCTACTTTCCAAATCGATTACAGCCAAACTCAGCGGAATATCTACTGAACGAGAACTGCTTTCCAATGACACGCGATCTGTACTGAATACAAGTCTCTTTCCATCTGGTGAAAAACTTGGCTGAAAATCAGAGTACTTGTCATTGGTCAATTGTACAAGTTCTTTCGTTCGCAGATTATAAATATAAATATCGCTTTGTCCTTCTCTCAACCCTGAAAACGCCACACGATCGCCGTCAGGAGCAAACGTAATATTGGTAAATTCCACAATATCGCCCATTGCCTCTACCGATAGTGTTTTTCCTGTTTCCACATCCAGCGTCATCAGTTTGTTTTTCCCTTCGCTGAACACACTAAAGGCAAACCGTCTTCCATCCGGCGAAAAATCACCAGCAGATTCCAAAAAGCTGAATTCATCAATATCCTTATTGGTCGTTCGACTACCCAGTTTCCGGATAATCCGTCCAGTACTGGCATCTGCCAAGAAAAGATCTATGCCGAACAGGTCTTTTTCAGACATAAATGCCACGTAACGCCCATCGGGAGAAATCGCCGGCGAAACATTCATACGCCCGGCATTCTTCGAGGTAATCAGCGCCTGTCCGATTGGCCGGGAAGTGGTGTCTTTGTTTAGGCTTCGGAAAGTCGATTCCATGCTGTTGCGCCACAAGGTAGACATCGTTTGTGCATCATAACCGAACAAACGGCGCATGGCAAATTCATAGCCGTATTTTGCGGTTTCCATAAACAACGGCATAATCACCGTATCGCCATAAGTCGCCCCCACATAGGCCCAAAATGCCTGTCCGTAACGGTATGGGAAATAATTATAAGATTGCTCGGTCAATTGTTTTAACGAAGGAATATCCTGGCGAGCATATGCATCACGCATCCACATCGCAGTAAAGGCATCTTTCTTACCGATAGACAGATACTCCGCCATCCCCTCAACCATCCACAATGGAATATTAGCAACACTTTCTAAACGAGTGGTGTCCTTACCTTCCATCAAAATACGGTATTGGAAAGCATGCACTAATTCGTGCCCCAAGACGTGGCGAGTCTGTTGGTTAATCTGCATAACAGGCATTACCACACGTTGTTTGAATGCTTCCGTCACACCTCCTGTACCTACTGATATCTCACCGGAAATTGTTGTCGTCTGTTGGAATTCGGGATGGTTATTATAGATAACAAGTGGATTTTTACGAAGAAAAGTATCTTGAAAAACCTGCTGATGCATGCCATACCACACTTCAGCTTCCTTTGCCAACCAATTGACCATGCTGTCATTTTTCAAGTAACTATACATCTCAAAATGCGGCGTTTGCCGAACTTCAAAATTCAGTTTCTTATAACGCATCTTGTTCTGTCCAAAATACTGCGCAAAAACCATATTGGGCAGCATGAAAATAGCCACACATATAGCCAAGAAACATGACTTCATAATAAACGATAATTTACCCATATCCATAATTACAGATTAGTTTGCTCTAAATATACACTTTTTTTACTGTTCCGATGCTCCCTGATTCTCTCCTGCTGTAGGCAATGTTGGAAGAATTATCCTCGGCAAGTCAGGCCCCGCTTCTTCCACCTGTAAACTGTCAACAGGGGACTCTATCCGTATCCGAGGACTTGGACAATTGTATTTTTTCTTGATTTCCACTTTAGCCTCGGGAAATTCCCCTTGTGTTATCCCTAATTCCGGGTGTTTATACAAAGCCTCCATAAACTGACCGAAAATCGGCAGAGCGGTCTTTGACCCTTCTCCTGTTTGTGAGTTTTTGAAATGAATGCTTTGTTCATCACAACCAACCCAAACACCTGTTACCAAATCTTTTGTCACTCCCATATACCAACCGTCTACATAATCAGATGAAGTTCCTGTTTTTCCACCTATCTGGTTATTATTCCGAAATAGATCCCACTCCCACAACGCTTGGGAAGTTCCTCCGGGTTCTTCCATCGTCCCCCGCAGCATGTAACTCATCAGCCATGCATTCTCTGGATCAACAACCTGCTTATACTCCGGTTTGAATTCAGCAATCAGTTTACCGTTATTGTCAAATATCTTGGAAACCAAAATCGGTGTTACCGTTTTTCCTTCGTTCATAAATGTTGCATAAGCTTTGACCATTTCAAAAACCGACACATCGTTAGACCCCAAACCTACAGAAGGAACAGATTCCAAGTGGCTTTCGATTCCCACCCGATGAGCTGTTTCCACAATTTTATCCCACCCGATATCCCGGGTGATCTGTGCCGTCACTGTATTTAAAGAACGAGCCATTGCCCATCGAAGCGACATATTGCGATGAGAAAATGTCCAATCCGCATTTTTGGGTTCCCAAACCTCATTTTCGCCTTTGTCATTTACAAACTCAATCTTCACTGGTTTATCCTCATACGTATCACAGGGCGCCATGCCGCTTTCCAGTGCCGCCAGATAGACAAAAGGCTTAAAGGTAGAGCCTGCCTGTCGTTTGGCTTGGTTGACATGGTCGAATTTATAGTACTGATGGTTAATTCCTCCGAGCCAGACTTTTATTTCACCTGTACGAGGTTCCATAGACATCATACCATTATTCAGCATGGCCAAATAATGTTTGAGGGAATCCATAGTGGACATTTCTACCTCTTCATCTCCGTCCCAGGTAAACACGGTCATTTTCTTCGGCTGATGGAGAATTTGGAACACCGTATCTTCATTTTGGTATTTCTCCATCAGGGCTGTATATATAGGCAACTTTTTTGCACGGTCTTCTAAGAAATTCGGAATCACATTTCCTTGCTTATCTCGCCAAGGAAGCTCATTACGCCAGGTATTATCCAGTCGTCGTTGCAATTCCTTCATCTGCTTTGCAGCTGTTTCTTCTGCAATTTTCTGCATACGGGAGTCAATCGTAGTATAGATCTTCAGCCCTGCAGTATAAATATCGATATCATTCTCTTCACTCCATTTTTCCAACCATTTTTCTACAGCCGTACGCAAGTAAGAATCGTTGGCAATGCGTTGTTCTTGATTGTTCAGATCCAGCACCAAAGGCTGTTTGGAAAAATTTGCATATTCTTCTTTACTGATATACCCTTCTTTCTCCATTTGTCCTATCACTATATTTCGTCTCTCTGCTGCTCTTTCCGGATTACGGATCGGGTTGTACAGCGTTGTCCCCTTGAGCATTCCAATCAAGACGGCCGCTTCCGGCACTGTCAAATCTTTAGGATGCTTATTGAAATATCTGATCGAAGCGGACTTTATACCATAGGCATTGTTACTGAAAGACACCGTATTCAAATACATGGTAATGATATCTTCTTTGGAATAGCGCCCTTCCAACTTATAAGCGGTCATCCATTCTTTGAATTTGGTAACAAGCATCTTGACCCCTGGAATCTTGCTCAACAAACCTTGCGATTGGGCATAACGCGTTCGATATAAGTTTTTAGCTAATTGCTGGGTAATAGTACTTCCGCCTCGCTTATCGCCCCGTAGTGTCGACACTGCACCAGATACCAGACCAATCACATCTACTCCATTATGCTTGTAGAAACGGGCGTCTTCTGTAGCAATCAATGCCTGCAGTACATTCGGCGAAATACTATCATACGCTACGGGATCTCGGTCCTGCTCAAAATACCTTCCTATCAGCACTGAATCCGCCGTATACAATTCCGAGGAAATATTCAGCACTGGCATAACAATATCCTTTTTCGTAGGCGAATAGCCGAACAACCAAAGAAAGTTTAATTGTACTGCACACACCCAAAGAATAAGGCTATAAATGGCAATCAGTCCATAGCGCAGGAATTTATTTTTGACCCGTTTAAACATGAGGTAAAGATGAAAATTGTTTTGCTAAAATCTTGTATGCACTATACAAAAACAAATGTTGGATTTTAAAATTAACTAAATTTAACATTTTCAGCATTCCATTTAAAATATAGGCCTATAATCAGTTGCCCACAAAAATTATACACTTACGTCGTACATGCAGATAAGTAAGTTTATTATTTGGATATATTTAAGTATTTTTATCCCTGACTAGCACGGCAAACATGTTAAAACAGACATTACAACAGAAATTACTACAAAAACTATCTCCACAACAGATACAATTCATCAAGTTGTTGCAGGTGCCTACCGTCTCATTGGATGCACGGATAAAAGAAGAGCTGGAAGAAAATCCGGCTTTAGAGGATGGAAGCCTTACCAACATGAATGACCCGGTGGAAGAATATCCTGACCGTGATCCGGATGACAATTTTGAAGATAACAATTCGGAATTCGAAGATGAGTTCAGTGTGGACGAGTATATACAAGAAGACGATTATAAAGATTATTCCAGCAACTACGGCAGTGATGATGACGACGACCGCAAGGAAATCCCTATCGCAGTACAGGACTCATTTTTTGAGCTTTTGCAAAATCAACTGGAACTGTTGGCTTTATCAGATCAGGATTATCTTATCGGTCAACAGATTATTGGTAGCTTGGATGATGACGGTTACCTTCGCCGACCTATCCTTTCATTGATTGATGATTTGGCTTTCTCACAGAATGTCATTGTCAACGAGGACGAAGTAGAATCCATGCTTAAAGTTATTCAGGACTTTGAACCTGCAGGTATTGGTGCGCGCGATTTGCAGGAATGTCTACTTATACAATTACGTAAGAAAGATCAACATAATCCAACTATACAACAAGCTATTAAAGTCGTTGAGAACTATCTGGATGAGTTCACTAAAAAACACTACGACAAAATAGAGCGCCAATTGGGTGTAGATTCGAATACGTTAAAAGATATTATTAACGAAATTCTGAAGCTTAACCCCAAACCGGGTGATTCTGGTACTTCGGCAGGAAAACAACTACACATTATTCCCGATTTTCATATCACAAACAATGATGGTATACTTCACCTAACGTTGAATGGTAGAAATGCTCCTGAACTTAGAGTATCCCGCTCGTATCAAGAGATGTTCGAACACTACGAGAAAGCGGAGAAGAACGATAAGAAGATGAAAGAAGCTGTTCAGTTTGTCAAACAAAAACTGGATTCTGCAAAATGGTTTATCGATGCTATTAAGCAACGGCAGCAAACATTATTAAAAACCATGAATGCCATTATGGAATATCAATACGAATATTTCTTAACTGGTGACGAGCGTCTTCTTAAACCCATGATATTGAAAGATATAGCCGACCGTATTGAAATGGATATTTCAACTGTTTCTCGGGTTGCAAACTCCAAATATGTACAAACAGAATTTGGCACATTCCTATTGAAATCATTTTTCTCGGAAGCGATACAAACGGATTCTGGCGAGGAAGTATCCAACAAAGAGGTTAAGAAAATCCTGGAAGAATGCATTGCCAATGAGGATAAGAAAAAACCTTTGGCCGATGAAAAGCTGACAGAGATTCTAAAAGAAAAGGGGTACAGCATAGCGAGACGTACCGTTGCAAAATACCGTGAGGCGATGAATATTCCCGTAGCAAGATTAAGAAAGGAGTTGTAAAGCTCCTCTTTTCATACATTGACATTTCTACGATTTTTCTATTTCTTATTTTCCCTAAATTTATACTATGAATATATTAGCATTTGCAGGAAGCAACAGTACAGAATCCATCAACCGAAAGCTGGTTACGAGTGTCAGTAAATATTACAAAGAGGCAAATGATACCATTGAAGTATTGGATTTAAACGACTTTGAGATGCCGATATACTCCAAAGAAAGAGAAAAGGAAAATGGCATACCGTCACTGGCTTATGATTTCGCAAATAAAATAGACCAAGCAGACTTTATACTTATCTCACTTGCTGAACATAATGGAAACTACAGTGCAGCATATAAGAATATTACTGATTGGGTATCCAGAATACCGCAACGCAAGATTTTCAACGGTAAACCTGTTTTCATTATGGCAACCTCCAATGGCAAAAAGGGAGCGCAAACCGTATTGGATATTGCTGTAAATCGATTGCCTTATGACGGTGCAGAAGTTTTGGAGAGTTTTAGTCTCCCAGAGTTTCAAGAAAACTTTGAAGAAGGAAAAGGTGTTACTACTATACTATATCGCAGCCAACTGGAAGCAAAAGTGAGAAAGACAAAGCGATTGTTAGCGGCTAAATTGAATGAAAACAATTAAGTATTAATTTTTAAAATTGAACAACTATGGCAAAGAAAGTATTATTAATTGTTGGGGATTATGTAGAAGATTATGAGGCGATGGTGCCTTTTCAGGCAATGGGCTCAGTAGGCATAGAAGTAGATGCTATCGCACCAGACCGTAAAAAAGGCGATGTCGTCCCTACCGCCGTACACGATTTCACAGGCGACCAGACCTACAAAGAATTGCGTGGACATAATTTTGCTATCAATAAGGATTTTGACAGTGTAAATCCCGAAGATTACGACGGATTGTATATTGCTGGTGGTCGTTCGGCAGAATACATCCGCTTAAATGACAAGGTGCTATCCATTACCAAGCATTTCTTCGAACACAATAAACCTGTTGCAGCCATTTGCCACGGCATCCAAGTGTTGACGACCGCTCGCGTATTGGCCGGAAGAACGTTGACTGCTTATGTAGCCGTAGGACCGGATATAGAATTAGCTGGTGGAACATGGAAAAACATTCCGGCTGACCAAGCTATAGTAGACGGCAACCTTGTAACCTCCCCTGCTTGGCCGGGCCATCAAGCTATCTTGAAAGAATTTTACAAATTATTAGGTATAACGATTAATCTGTAATGAAGAAAAACAAGAAGTTTTGGTGGTTCGCTATTGGTCTTATCGTTATTCTAGCTTATGGTATTTGGGAATCTTTTAACCAGCCTTCCATCAAGGATCTGCCAGGTGATTTTGAAGAGGTGGCATTTGTCCGCAACGAACAGAATAAGGGAGGAATATTGCGTATTTACGCAGTTACAGTTGGCGATATTCCACATGCAGATTTTGATGCTTGTGCTGATTTATTCCCTACCAACGATTATGGGAGCATGACAAAAATCTATTTTTTCGATAAGAACAAACCCTACCCTACGGAACTTTCCTTAGAACCACCACACTACGATGGCAGTAAGTATGAAGCTATCAGCATTCTGAAACGAACCGGCTCATCTAAAGAATAGACTTGTATAGAGACTTCCGAAGTTCAAGAAAACTTCGGAAGTTTTCTTGAAATCGTACTTGATCCCTCCTTTTGTCAGGATAACAAAAAGAACATCAAAAAGCTTTAACGGTATGAGCCGAAATAAACTGTGAAGGGGATACCTTCATCAGGTTTCGAAAAACCCGATTAAAATGTACGGCCGTATTAAACCCACATTGATAAGCCGCTTCCGAAATATTCTCTACACGATTGTTTATCAGCAGTTGACACGCCTTCTCTATACGTATCTCATTTAGAAATGTAACAAAAGTCTTCTTGGTATGCTTCTTGAAGAACTTACAGAAAGCAGTAGGTGTCATATGTATAAGAGCAGATACTTCATCTACCGTGATATTCTTTCGATAGTTATCAATGGCGTATTTGATTACGGTATTGATACGAAGACCATCCGAATCATGAAAGTCCACCTTGCTCAATCCCGAATAAATAGAAATAAAATGATGCTCTTTGGCTAATATCTTCTTGAATATATACAAGACTTGAATCAATTTCTCGGGCCCATCTTCCATATGAAGGGATAAAAAGAGTTCTTTCAGATCTCCTGTAAAATCTGAAGGCAGCATCTTACTGGTCTCCATGTCATAGAATAGGGCTTTAATGGCCTGCATCTCGGTCATATCAAAGAAAGGTCTCAATTTTTCCAAAGAAAAAAACAGATGAATGACATGTACCGTAGCATTTTCAGACACTCCCTCCTCCTTAATAAACATGTGAGGATCATTAGGTTTCACTAAGAACACTTCATCTTGGCCACAGGGACGCAAAAGATTACCCAACATCAACGAGGCATTGCCCTTAATCAGGTAGCTGATCTGAAATTCCCGATGTCTATGGTAATAATCGTAGAAATTTACGCCTTTATTTTCCATAACATAGAATGCTCCATCTCCATACACCGGAACAGTGAACTCAATAGGTTTTCTATTTTCTGGCTGCTTCATACTCAAGCATGTATTTAAAGCCTTTTTATAAAACTGGTTGTTTCAATTGTATTACGGGCCATTAAGTGGCCCGTAATACTTTTTTCGATTATCCTAAAAATGGATATCTATAGTCAGTATCAGGACTAAACGTTTCTTTGATCGTACGTGGAGAAACCCAACGCAATAAGTTAATCATCGAACCTGCCTTATCGTTCGTACCCGAACCTCTGGCGCCCCCAAATGGTTGCTGACCAACAACAGCTCCTGTACACTTATCATTGATATAGAAGTTTCCTGCCGCATTACGCAACGCGTGGGTCGCTTGCGCAATAGCATAACGGTCTTGTGAAATGATAGAGCCTGTCAACGCATAGATAGAAGTTTTATCTACCAATTCCAATGTCTCATTCCATTTTGCGTCTTCATATACGTAAATTGTCAAAACAGGACCGAATAGCTCTTCCGATAAGGTTTCGTAGTCCGGAGTTTTAGCCAAGATAACCGTAGGGTGAATGAAATATCCTTTCGACTTATCATACTCTCCGCCAATGACAACCTCGGCATCTGCAGATTGCTTTGCACGGTCTATATAACTAGTAATCTTATCAAAAGCTTTTTCATCGATAACGGCATTGATAAAATTACTGAAATCCTCCGTACCACCGATTTTGAAAGACTTGATATCTTTTTCCATCATACCTTTTAATTCGCCCCACAAGGACTGTGGAATATATGCTCTGGATGCAGCGGAACATTTCTGACCCTGGAATTCAAAGGCACCCCGTACCAAAGCTGTATTCAACACATTCAAATCTGCTGATGGGTGAGCAAGTATAAAGTCTTTACCACCTGTCTCGCCTACAATACGTGGATATGTTTTATACGTATGGATATTCTCTCCTATTGTTTTCCAGATATCTTGGAATACGCCGGTAGAACCGGTAAAGTGAATACCTGCAAAATCTGGATGCTTGAAGATTACATCACCTGCATCCGGACCGGAAACATAAATCAAGTTGATTACACCATCCGGCAATCCTGCCTCTTTAAAAATCTGCATCAATACATTTGCCGAATATATCTGTGTATTGGATGGTTTCCATACGACAACGTTACCCATCATTGCCACACAGGTAGGTAAGTTTCCTGCAATAGCGGTAAAGTTGAATGGTGTCAAAGCAAACACAAAACCTTCTAACGGACGTTGCTCAACACGATTCCAAACACCTTTACTGTTTGCTGGAGGTTGTTGGCTGTATATCTCCGTCATGTAGGCAACATTGAAACGCAAGAAATCCACGATTTCACAAGCGGAATCAATCTCTGCCTGATAAGGGTTTTTGGATTGTCCCAACATAGTCGCCGCATTTAATTTATAGCGATATTTTGTGGAAATCAATTCAGCAGCTTTCAAAAAGATACCTGCACGTTGTTCCCAAGCCAATGCTTCCCAGTCAGCTTTTGCCGCTAATGCTGCATCAATAGCAGCTTTTACATGGCTTTTGTCACCTTTGTGGTAATACCCCAATACATGCTGATGGTCATGTGGAGGAGTTAACTTACCTTTATTATCGGTACGTACTTCTTCCGAACCAATATACATTGGAATATCAATTTCTACAGATCTTGCCTCTGCAACAGCGTCCTGTAATAATTCTCTTTCTTTCGTTCCCGGAGCGTATGAATAAACAGGTTCATTCGCTGGTGCCGGAACATTAAAAAATCCTTTTAACATAGTTCTTTAAATTATGATGAGTTAAAGTTATGATTAATTCCTCACGACAAATTAACCAATAATAGTTTATATTATGCGTATTTTGCAATTAACAATATACTTTGACAACGTAATAAAGAAAAATATGTTGTACTAATATTTTATTTTTAATCGCTCGAATACCTTTGACCATAACCAAATCGGTCCAATGGTTACCAGCTGCCAAATATCTTTACCCTGCAGTGGCTTCATTTCGTTTCTTCCTAAAAACAGTATCCCACCAAGGCCTATCAAGGCCAAAAGCAGCGAGACAAGCCATACGGCAGGGCCACCATCACGCTCCACGTATTCCAACTGCACAATAAAAAAGCTCATGATCGCAATGCTAAACAGCATGGCATAGGACAGTGTGGGCGCTAGACGCAGGTATAAATAGACAATAATAGCAATATAAAAGGAGCCCCAATTCAAAAAGGTCTGCGCATTCATCCGTTCTAAAAAAGCCAGTTGCGGAAATGGAATCATCCAAATTAATCCCATCACCCCAAAGAATAAAAGTGTCAAAAACACCGCATAAATACTGCGATTCTTGTTTGAAATAAGGTTATCCAGTTCATAGAAATGACGCTCAACAGGTCGATCAAAAACAGGCGTCTTAGTTACTTTTTTATCCTTTTTTTTCATGATGCTAAGGTACGGAATATCGCTTAAACCCCACGGTTGGACTGATGTAAAATTTCCTTTCTATGCATCCAATAAAAAATGACGGGCAAAACGGTGAAACTCAGTATCAGACAGACAACAAGCCCCCCTACAATCATAATAGCCAAAGGTTTCTGGATCTCTGAGCCCATCCCTGTGGACATAGCTGCAGGCAACAACCCCATAGAACCCATCAAGGCAATCATAACCACTGGTCGAATCCGGCTTTTTACACCACTTCGTATAGCCTCCAACAAAGGTAGCTTCTGCCGGATATTATCACGTATTACACCTATCAGTACAATACCGTCAATGGTCGCAACACCGAACAAAATGATAAAACCTATACCTGCTGAAATCCCGAAAGTCGTTCCTGTAATCCACAGAGAGGTAAAACCTCCAATAAAGGCAAAGGCCAATGTCAACGAACAGACCAAAGTATCCTTGACATTTCCAAAATTAAAGTATAGCAGCAAGAGGATAAGCACTAAACTAATAGGTACTACAAGAGCTAACTGTTTAGCAGCTCGCTCTTTGCTTTCAAACTCTCCCGCCCATTCCATACGGTTCTCTTGCGGCAGGATTACTTCATGAGCAACAACCGCCTTCGCTTCTGCTATGGTACTCCCTAAATCCCTTCCCTCAATACTAAATCCCACACCAATATAACGGCTATTGCCTTCTCTATAAATAAAAGCAGGGCCAGTCTGATAACTCACCGTAGCAATCTCCTGCAGAGGGATACCATGACCATTGCTTGTTGGTATCAGGATATTCCTTATTTTTTCTGGAGTGTCTCTATAGGATTCATTAAACCTCAACACAACATCAAACTGCCTGTCTCCTTCATAGAATTTCGTTGCCGAATGCCCTCCTATAGTCATAGCAATCACGGCTTGCACGTCCGATGTAAACACACCATATTTCGCCATCTTGGAATCATGTAGTTGAATACGTAATTCTGGCAGTCCTATATTCTTATACACATTGATATCCGTTATCCCTTTTACCTTCCCAATAGATTCTGCAACCTGTGCAGCATATTTCTCCAGATCATAGAGTTCGTCACCAAATATTTTAATAACCAAAGCACTTTTTACCCCAGCTACATATTCCTCAACATTATCCTGTATGGGCTGGCTAAACCCTAAATTGATACCTGGATAATGGTTCAGTTGCTCCCGTAGCTCTTGAACTATTTCTTCTTTGGTTATTTTACGAGTCCAATCATGCTCATCTTTCAGCTGTATGTTGAATTCTATATTGAAAAAACCCGTCGGATCTGTTCCATCGTTCGGACGCCCTGTCTGTGTTAGTATGAAATCGATTTCCTCCACATTATCCAACATAATATGTTTCATTTCCTTTGTCAATCTGGTAGACTCTGTAAGACTAACACTATTGGGCAGCGTCGCTCTGATGTAAATGGCTCCCTCATTAAGTTTAGGAAGGAATTCCGAACCATAATGCAAAAATCGTCCTATACAGACAATCAAAATCCCCACGAATACAGCTATTGTAATCCGTTTATGGCGAAAAGAAAGTGCAAAAAGGCCATACACCGACCGTTGGAAGAATCGGGTGATAAGATTTTCCCGTTCATGCATATTTTTCGTAAATAGAAGTTTGCACATTGCCGGGACATAGGTCAAGCTCAACACCAGCGAACCCAGCAATGCATAACCCAACGTAAATGCCAAGGGAGTAAACATCTTACCTTCTACCTTCTGGAAAGAGAAGATAGGTAGCAAGGCCACAATCAGAATGACCAATGCGAAGAAAATATAAGATGCTACGCTACCAGCACTCTTCTTAATTACACCAAGCTTGCTCATCTTCGCAAAACGTGCTGGCCCTACTCTATGGGAAAGCGTTGCCAGGGCGACAAAAACGGTCTCCACAATAACCAAAGTTCCCTCAAGCAACAGTCCAAAATCCAAAGAACCCATAGAGATTAAATTAGCTGGTAGACCTTGAATCTTGAGCATGATGATGGCAAAAAAGAAAGAAAGTGGGATTACAGAAGCTACAATAAGTGTAGACTTCCAATTGTATAGAAATATAAAGACAATCAATGATACCAACAAAATACCTTCCACCAGGTTTTTGGAAACGGTATGCACTGTATTATCCACCAATTTGGTTCTATCCACGACCGTTTCAATCTTCACCCCTTCTGGAAGAACGCGGTTGTTCAGCTCTTCGATCTTCTCTTTCAAAAGACTGACAACCTTAGAAGGGTTTTCGCCTCGAAGCATGATAACAATACCCTGTATCAAATCATCTTCCTCATTCAACCCAACCTGACCCAACCTAGGTTTATGAGAGACCACTACATCCGCTACATTTTTAATCAATACGGGAGCCGAGCCATTCAACTTAATCGTGATATTGCCAATATCTTCCATTTTATCCAACAAGCCAACTCCTCGCACTACGTAAGCTTGGTCACCTTGCTGAATGACATCCCCACCTACATTGATGTTGGATTTGGACACAGCTTCGTACACGTCCAATGGGGATAAGTCGAAATTCTTAAGCTCCGTTGGGTGTATCCTAATCTCATATATCTTCTCTTCTCCACCAAAACTTACAACATCAGCCACTCCCGGTACTCCTAGCAATTCCCGCTCTATCACCCAATCCTGTAAGGCGGTAATTTCCTTTAACGGAAGATCTCCCTTTACAACATAGCGAAAAATTTCACCCGTTGCTCCAGAAGGAGGCTCTATAGACGCTTCTGCCCCATCAGGGAGTTCAACTCCCGATAATTTATTGGACACATACTGTTGGGCATAGAAATCATCTATATCATCTTCAAACTGCACAGTCACGACCGATAGGCCAAATAGTGAGATAGAACGTACATTCGATTTTCTTGGAATACTATTCACTTCTTTGGATATAGGTAAGGTCACTAGCTTCTCCACTTCCTCGGCGCTACGCCCAGGCCATTGGGTAATAATACGTGCTCGGGTATTAGTTACATCGGGAAAGGCTTCAATAGCTGTGTGTCTAAGGGCATAAACCCCTGCAAAAATCAAAACCATTACACCAAACAGCACAAAGGTGGTATTCCGTAGAGAGAAGGTTACGATATTTTGTACAATCTTTTTCATACTTATAATTTCTCTACTGCGTTATTTTACTCAACTCTTCAAAAATCAACAAAGCATTGTTCGCGATTATTTTCTCTCCTTCGAACATTGGTTCTGCGACAAAAGTATATTCTTCATTGTGCGCAATAGGATTTATCCGACGTGCTTGTATGTCACAATCTTCCTTATAGACCAGTATATATTCTTTATTATTATGGAATATTTTGGCCTTGTTCGGGATAGCATAAGCAGTCCCGAAATTATTTTTCATATTAATAACAATATCTGCACTTAATCCCGGCATCAAGTCAAGCTTCGGGTTGGCGAGTACAACCCTTGCTTTCAGCACATGTTCATTATCATCAAAGACATTATAAATTTTATCTATCTTTCCTGTATAAAAAGTATCTGGATAAGCAATTGTACGTACCTTCACTTCATCACCGACATGAATATGCCTCAGGTTGCTGGCATATATATTGACCATCACCCACACCTCCTTAAGGTTAGAAACAGCGAACAGAGATTCACTATCTGCCGTGATAATCTGTCCCGCACTAATGGATTTCTGGATAACATAGCCATCTTTAGGTGCTAAAATTTGAAAATAACCATCTCCTACAGCACGATACAATTGTAAGTTCTCTTGAACACGAGCCAATTCTATTTGTGCATTTTCCAATTCACGCTCAATTTCCAACACCTCAGGCATAGATGCAAGCCCATCCGCAAGCAATTCCTTTTTACTTTTCAACCCTTTCTTCAAATGTTCGATCTGGTTCTCCTGCTGACGTTTCTGCTGATATAATTCTTGTATCTGCGTGGATTTTATCGTTGCCAGGGTTTGTCCTTTACGAACCTGATCACCCAGTTCGAACTTTACCTGTTCCACAACCCCATCTAGAAGACTACGAAAGGTTACCATATCGTTTTCATCATACTCTATCTTACCAGAGAGGGTGAGTTGTTCCTGAATAGGCTGCTCATGTAAGGCTATGATAGATGTGCTTTTTTTAAGCTGATCGTTGAGGCAAAATGTTTGTTTGGTTATCACTCGCTCTTGTTGTCCTTGGCTTGATTCACAGGCTTGTAAAAAGCAAAATAGACCGACAAAAGGTAAAATTTCAATTATTCTTTTCATCACGTTAAAAATCGTTTCCTACTAAATATTGTAATTCTTCGTATGTAAGATTATAGTTTTCCCATAAGTCCAGAAAAGCCTGCTTTGCCTCACGGGCAGACTGTACAAAATCGATGAATTCCATCAGCGATATCTGTTGCACCTGTAAATGCCTGCGGTAGTTGTCTATCAACTTTGCCTGTTGCGTCCAATCTTGTATGGGCCAATCTTGTAAAGCATTTTCGTATGCCAACAATTGAGCTTTGTAACGTTTTACAGCGGTCTCCATTTCCAGTCGCAGTGCAGATTGAAAAGCCCTTTCTTTATCAATACTTTCTTTGGCTGCCTGGATATTACCCTTATTGCGATTGAATACGGGTAATTCCATGCTTACACCGACGCCTATAAAATCACGCATGATATTTCCGCCACGGTCATAGCCAAGGTGCATGGTGAGATCAGGTTTAGACCGAGCCTTTTCCAACGAAAATTGGCTTTCTGCTTTTTTGACGGCCGTAGCCTGTTGTTTTAAACCTATATTTTGTTGATGTACCAAGGATAATAAATCTAACGGCAGACGTGCTGTGCGACTTACAAAACACCCCTCAGTATCAAGCTCCTCGACAGACAAACCCTGAATGCCTGTAATGGTCTGAAGAATCGAAATCGCTTCTGTTATACCTTCATCCAACAAAAGCGATTCTCTACGGAGTCTCACCAACTCCGCTTGTATTCTTTGGTAGTCTGCTAATGAAACATTCTGTTTTTGGCTTTGATTGGCATATTGCTGAGTCAGTTCCTCAAAAAGGCTAATAACATTACTCAACTCCTTTTTACCAACCTTCAAGTTAGCTAATCGGTAGAACCCTTGACGCAGTTCCTTTTTCAGTTCGCGCATCGTTTCTTCAAACGCATAAACATACTGTTGCTGGTCGAGTTGCTTAATAGCTACCCGCTTTCCACGCTTACCCGCAGTTTCAATTAGCTGTTCCAGTTCGACGGAAATCTGTTGCTTTTTACCGTAATTTCCGATTAGAGGAGGAAGCACTTCGCTGCTTGCGTTCGACCAAAGGTTAGCTTCATCAACCGTGAAAATAGGGTTAGTCCACAGTCTTTCCTGCAACACTTCAGCTTCTGCCTGCGCGATTTCATAACGAGCAGCAATCAGCAAATAGTTGTTCTCCAAGAAACAGGATTCAAGTTGTGATAGATTATAACTCTGTCCTCGTCCTTCTGTAAATGCCAGTATGGCAAGACATATCGCAAATAAATATTTCACCTTAAAACTTTTCTGCAAAGCTACAGTTCGTGTATTAAGGATGATTTTGGAGTAAATTAGAATTACATTAGAAATACAGACACACGGTTGTACCTTTATCGGTGGAGGTAATCTTCATTTCAACTCCGTGGAGGGTAAAAATTACGTTGGCTATCGATAAACCAACACCTTTACCTTGAAAACCTTTGGTATTGGCTGCGCGATAAAAGTTTTGTCTGACATTCGCTAAATCATTTTGGGGAATACCTATTCCTTTATCCATAACTGAAATCAACAAGCATCCTTTCTCCTGCTGCAAGACGACCCTTACCGTTTGGTTATCTGAATATTTGATGGCATTTTCAAGGATATTGCCAATGGCAAGTTCAAGCAATTTATCGTTACCTTTAACAGTCAATACGTTAGTGTCTTGTACCTGAATATCCACATCTAAATGTGCTTGATGATAGAGAACCATATTTTCAATCAATTGCCATACGACCTCATCGATTCGTAACGCGTTAAACTCGAAATTAGTCTTTGCACCAGACAGTAACATCATCTTGTCTAATGTTTCCTGCAAGTCCGTAGTGTACTGTTGCAACTGTTCTATAACATCTCGATATTCTTTTTCTGTACGTGATTTATTTTTGGTTACTTCCAGTGTTCCCAGTAACGCTGTTATGGGTGTACGTAGCTCATGCGACACATAGTCAATAAAATTTTTCTGTACGTGAAAGGTATCGGCGATACGTTTCACAAAATGGTTATAGGTCTCTACCAGGTCATTTACTTCAGCGTAGGTTTTTGAGAGTTGCAGTGGCTGGTTAAAATTCCGTGTATCTCTTTCCTTAATCTGTTTAATAATATGTATGATAGGTTGGTAAGCAATGTAACTGAGGTATTGAGAAAAGAAGAAGATAAAAACAATTCCCAATAAGAAAGCAATCAATAAAATCTTAAAAAGAGAAAACATCTGCGCCTTAAAATCCTCTTTGGGTTCTCGGGTAACAACAACAAAATCACCTTGGTTATCATGATAGAAAATACCGTTGTAAAAATAAGATTCTGTATCGAAAAACGCATTTTTGGATTGCCTTACCTGTTCCAAAAAGTCGATTGAAATATCAATCACAGACATCATGTCACCATTCGATTGTTGGTTTGCACTATCAAAAACCGCAATATTACGTCTGGAAATAGCCTTGTACAATTGATTTTGGATATTGGTATGCTCCATAAAAGAAAGCTCGTCCTTTTCAAGATAATAGATAGCGGCAAGCAAGGATTTACTTTCCAATGATTCCTTTTCTTTCTTCTCCATTTGGGTATAGTAAGAAAAATAAATCACCGCAGAAAACAGCAACATAACGATAGTAAAAATCGTTACGGAATACAATGACAAACGATGCTTTAATTTCATAGTAGCTACCCTTCTGTCTTAAACATATAGCCAACCCCTTTAACCGTATGTATATATTTATCGCCGTTCTTTTCGATCTTGTTCCTTAAATAGGAAATATAGACATCAACCACATTGGTGTGGTTGTCGAAGGTAATCCCCCAGACTGCGTTCAGAATCTGTACACGGCCAACGGTTCTGTTTCTGTTCTCAACAAGGTAATTCAGCAATTTATATTCCCGAGGCGAGAGCTCTACCTCTTCTCCATTCACACTAACCTTATATTGTTCCACATTAATCTGCAAATTTCCAAAACGGAGCTCTGTTTCAGGAAGTTCATGTAGATACTTCCTGCGGCGTGTCAATGCCTTGATCCGTGAAAGCAGTTCATCAAAATGAAAAGGTTTAGTGAGGTAGTCATCGGCACCATAATCCAGTGCCGAAACCTTGTCTTGCACACTATTTAGCGCACTCAACATCAGTATAGGTGAATAATTCTTTTTATAACGCAAGATTTGCAATAACTGCATACCATCCATTCCTGCCAGCATAATATCCAAGATGATGATATCCCAATCAATATTTGCATAAGTTTTCAAAACCTCCTCAGCATCCTTGCATAATGTAACCAAATACCCACACTCTTCCAGCCCTTTGACTAGAAAGTTACTGATTCGATTATCATCTTCGACTACAAGGATTTGCATAACCTGATCTATTTTTACAAAACTAGCGATTTTATTGGACAGCAGGTGCGCTTAATCAAAACTCTAATGCACTTCTAATATTGAACAGACAGATGATATCGCACCTATTAAGTTGTTCATCAGTTTGCAGTTTCTAATAGTATGCTATTCCCGATACTCCTTCCCTGTGAATATGTCAATATAATAGACCTCTTTTCCTTGCCCATTATTCAAACCTACTAAACCATCGGAAGATATGTGTTCATATCCCCTCTCTCCAATACGTTGTTTCCGCATATTATCATAGAGATAGAAGCATTCATCTATGGAATCCCGCACAGCGAAAATCTGCTTTTCACCATTCAAAACAGATATATTAGAATAATCTGGCGACAAGTTCCAAGAACCTTCTTTTGTATTCCAAATCCCCCACATAGCTTTTTCTTCTCCTTTTTTTATCTCGGCTATATACAAATCTGCCCCAGCATGAGAAATATGTCGGATTTTCCCCACTTTCCAATCTTTAGGCAATGAAGCCGATTTAAACACCATGTGCTTATCAGGCCATATAGAATTTCCAACCTGATCATAGATAAAAAAATCTTGTACATCGATCTCGCGTAGCAAATTACCCTTATCATCGATATATAGCCAATCATAAACCCAGACTGCATGATCGTAATTAAAACGTCCTAAGATAAAATACGGTGAATTGTTAATCGAATAGATCAAAGATACTTCTTTTAAAAAGTTACGTTGATCAGCAGTTGCCTGTCGGATTTGTTTTGGAAACGGCTTATCATATTGTGGAAAGGCATAAATCTGATTTGTTTGCGGGTCTTTCAACAGCTTCGGGATAATAGGTAGAAAACGTTCTTGATTAATCGAATCCAGTAGAAAAGTTCCACCGGACAAAGTAACGGAAAGACGATCTACTCCAGTCAGATTCGCATGTACAGCCTTTCCTCCTCTCCCTACGTCATAAATAGCAAAAATTTTGCCCTGCGATTTTATATACCGATGGTTATCCAATACGAAATCAATATCACTTTTCAACTTTTTAAAACGCTTGTTCAACCGTTGATACAGGTTATTATTCCAGATATAATGTGTAGAATCAAGTTCATGGACGTATGAAGTATATTCATTATCGAAGTATGGAACATCATCTTTCACAAGCACTTGACCTGTTTCCAAAATTCGGGTTTCAACCTTAACGTAATTCGCTCTCTTTTTTATATGCTTACTAAAGATATTCCACTCCCATTTCCATATCGGCATTTTCTTTTCATGAGGTTCTTGCATCATTATAAGCGTAAACCCTCCTACCGCTGAAAGCGATATCTCTTTTTTAACATAAGGTTGTACAATCCTACCCATTCCATCAATTACTGCACATTCCTTTGCTTCATTCTGAACCACGGCATAACCAGTTGACGTGAATTTGCTCGCATTATTAAACGTTTGGGCAATCAATACATTTAAATCTTCATCTACATATTGATATTTCCCCTGCTTCGTCAAAAATGGTATCCTATTTTCATGCTTGGTATGTAAAGAAGATTGTGCTCGGATTTCCATTGTGCTATTTCCACAACCTATCAATAACCCCAATATAACGAGTATCCGAACCCGATAACTTATGTAACAGCACATCTTTATTCTCCTTCTATTTGTAAAGGGTAAACATAGGTATAAAGAACTACTTAAGAAATAACGGATTCCAGTGATTTTTACCGATGGATTGTAGAAACGAAAAAAGCCCCAAAATTTTCATCTTGAGGCTTTCTATTCATATTCGGTAAAGAATTAACCTATTTGGCATAAGATACCGATCTTGTCTCTCTAATCACGGTCACTTTAATCTGACCTGGATAAGTCATCTCGGTCTGGATACGGTTGGAAATATCTGCCGCTAAAATTTCAGCTTGTGCATCCGAAACTCTCTCCGATTCTACCACTACGCGCAATTCACGTCCTGCCTGGATAGCAAAAGTTTTCTCTACGCCTGGGTAAGATAAAGCAAGCTCTTCTAATTCTTTTAATCGTTTGATATAGCTTTCCACCACTTCGCGACGGGCACCCGGACGAGCACCAGAAATCGCATCACACGCCTGAACAACAGGTGAAATCATCGAAGTCATCTCGATTTCATCGTGGTGGGCGCCGATAGCATTGCATACATCTGGATGTTCTTTGTATTTTTCTGCCAGTTGCATACCTAAAATAGCGTGTGGCAATTCCGGGTTATCATCAGGTACCTTACCAATATCGTGCAATAATCCAGCACGTTTAGCAAGCTTCACGTTTAAGCCCAGTTCCGCAGCCATAGTAGCGGCAAAGTTCGCAACCTCACGGGAGTGTTGCAACAGGTTTTGTCCATAAGACGAACGGTAACGCATACGACCAACCATACGGATTAATTCCGGATGCAATCCGTGTATACCCAAATCGATAACGGTACGCTCACCGATTTCAACGATTTCATCTTCAATTTGCTTACGTGTTTTCGCAACCACCTCTTCGATACGTGCAGGGTGGATACGACCATCCGTTACCAAACGGTGTAGGGAAAGACGTGCAATTTCACGACGCACAGGGTCGAATCCGGAAAGGATAATCGCTTCCGGTGTATCATCCACGATAATTTCCACTCCTGTAGCTGCTTCTAAGGCACGGATATTACGTCCTTCACGACCAATAACACGTCCTTTAATCTCATCGTTCTCGATATTGAAAATAGAAACTGTATTCTCGATAGCCGATTCCGTCGCTGTACGCTGAATTGTTTGGATAACCACCTTTTTAGCTTCTTTGGAAGCGGTCAATTTGGCTTCATCTACAATATCTTTGATCTGCATGATAGCTTGCGAACGAGCTTCTTCACGTAAAGAAGATACCAATTGCTCTTTGGCTTCGTCAGCAGATAAACCTGCAATGGTCTCCAATTGCTTTATATGTTGGTTTTTCAAATGCTCAACTTCATCACGTTTCTTTTCATTCAGTTCGACAAGTTGATCCAGTTTTTTGCTCTTGTTATCAACCTCCTGCTTCTCCCGATTCAAGCTTTCAAGCTTTTGATTCAGAGATTGCTCTTTCTGTTTTATCGTATTCTCTTTTTGCGCTACGGCTTGGTTACGTTGGTTTACTTCTTTTTCATGTTCAGCCTTCAATTGTAGAAACTTTTCTTTAGCCTCCAAATTGCGTTGCTTCTTATGATGTTCAGCCTGTTGTTCAGCCTCTTTGATAATGCGTTGTGCCTTTTCATTAGCGGATTGTTCTTGTTTTTTGAAAACGAGTTGTAACAAAAAACGACCGATAACCACCCCAACGATAAGCGAAATTATAATTGAAATTGTTGTTAATAAGTCCATTTTTATATTAAGTTGTTTTTATTTAATTGTTTATTCGTTTAATTGTTTACTTGCATTTTTTTCAAAAAAAAACCGCAATTAAATATAACAGGTCCCATGTATTATTAAACTTCCATTACACATGATTGAGCAATTGATCATGACCGAGATGGCTTACGCAAAATGGCCTACATCTTGTTTTCGCTCGTGATATTGAAGCGTTAAGTTTAAAATAGTGACAACCCGAATTTAATTGCGGCAAATTCGTCGTTATAAAGCTCTACTTAAAAGAACGATATTTATTTACTAAAGAAATTGTTCAGCAGGGCATCCAATTCATGAACCTGTTGCTCGACCCCATCTTCATGTTGCTGGGCTTTGCGTTCAGCCTTTATCATCCCTGTAGCATATTGCAATACACACATAGACAATAAATCCTGCTTATCACGAACTGCATAATTATCTTGCAATTCCTTTATTCTTTCATTAACCAATTTCGCAGCGTGGCGGATAATCTCCTCCTCCTCTGTCTCTACCCGCAATGGGTAGACACGGTCTGCGATATTTATCTTTATGGAAATCTCTCCCATGCTTTTTGAGCTTAAATAACGTAACAGGCTTTTACTTCTTCCTTTCTTACACCTACTTCAACAAGCCTATACATTTGTCTATTTCTCGCACAAAATCGTTAATTTTTTGTTTTGTGTCAAGTATTTTTTCATTTATTGCTTCCCTATCCACATCCGACTCTTCCAAGGATTTCGCAACTGCCAAAGCTTTAAGCTTTTCCTCCAATTGTTGTACTTTCGCCGAACTGGTTTCGAATGCCACCTGCAACGATTGTACTTCTAACTTTAGGAGGTCATTTTCCTCTTGTAAGGCCTCACACAATTGAATCAAATTTCTCGTTTTCTCAACGATGATATTCATTTGTGAAGATAGTGTAGCCATATTTCGCAATTATACTTTATATGGAGCTGAACTAACGTATTGTAGCTCCTGTCTCTTTCTCAAAGTTAAGAATTAATTTTTTAATTATTGCATCAATTTGCTTGTCATTTAACGTTTTTTCTTCGTCCTGAAGGATAAAGCTCAGAGCATAAGACTTTTTGTCTGCTGCCAATTTATCGCCCTTATAAACATCAAAAATATTAACCTCTTTGAGCAATTTACGTTCTGTCTTAATAGCGATATTTTTCAACTGCTCAAAAGTAACCGCATCGTCCACCAATAAAGCCAAATCACGGCGTACTGAAGGAAACTTAGAAACTTCTTGGTATTTGATGCTGTTCTTACGGATAGCTTTGATAACCAAATCCCAATCAAACTGTGCGAAAAAGACCTTTCCATCCACATCGGCTTTTTTCAAATTCGCGGATGATACTGCTCCCAAAGTAACCAAGACCTTCTGGCCTTTCATATAGCTCAAACCGTAATCAAAGTATGTTCCATTAGCTTCCACAAGCTGTAAACCTGAAATGTTAAGGCGTTGAATAATAGCATCTACTGTGGCTTTCAAATGATAAAAGTTAACAGGCTGTGTTTTGGTCTTCCAGTGCTCTTCTCTGTCGTTTCCAGCTAGACAAATAGATAAATTCTGTTTCTCCGTATATCCTTCTTCTGATTTGAAATACGTTTTACCATATTCAAAATACTTCGCGTTCGGATTTTTACGTTTTTGGTTGTAAGACACCGATGTCAATGCTGAGAAAAGCAAATTTTGACGCATTGTGTCCAAATCCGAGCTTAACGGATTCACTAAACGCACAGCCGTATTTTCGTCATCGGCAAAGGCAAGTTTTGTCAGCGAGTTGTTTAGAATCTCTCTATAACCATTCGCAATCAACAAATCGGCAATTTGGTTCAGTACGACTTCCTTGTCTGGTTTTTCTTGCGTATTTAAGGATGCCTTTATCTGAGTCCCTAATTCAATATTGTTATAGCCGTAGATACGTAATACCTCTTCAATAACATCCACTTCACGAGTCACATCCACTTTATAGGCTGGAACGTTCACCAAAAGATCCTTCTCATCTTCCTTCACAATAGCAATTCCCAAAGCTGCAATGATACCACGGATTTCCTCTTTTGGAATTTCCTTACCGATTAAACGTTGAACGTTAGCATAATTGACCGTAAATTCAAATGGTTTGACTGGTTGCGGATATATATCTGTAACAGCTGAAACAATCTGTCCACCTGCAATTTCCTGTATAAGCAATGCAGCTTTTTGCAATGCATATATCGTCATTTCAGGATCAGTCCCTCTCTCAAAACGGAAAGAAGAATCAGTTTTCAATGTATGTCTTTTGGATGTTTTACGTACAGAAACCGCATTGAAGTAAGCAGACTCCAAGAAGATATTCTTCGTTTCGTTGCTTACGCCAGAGTGCTCACCACCGAACACACCGGCAATACACATTGGTTTTTCTGCATCAGCAATAACCAAATCTTCTGAAGACAACTTACGCTCGACCCCATCTAAAGTAATGAAAGATTCATTCTCTTTAGCTAATCGGACAACAACCTCATTACCAGAAATTTTATCTGCATCAAACGCATGTAAAGGTTGACCTAAATCATGTAAGATATAATTGGTGATGTCAACAATATTATTGATTGGACGGATCCCTATGACTTGCAGTTTTTCTTTCAACCAATCCGGTGAATCTGTTACAGTCACATTACTGATATTGATTCCTGAATAACGTGGCGCAGCTTCTGAAGCCAAAACCGATACTTTGGTCAGCAAATCATCTGTTGCTTTGAATGAAGAAGCCTCATTCAAGGTATAGGATTTACGGAAATATGCGGCTAAATCACGAGCAACCCCAAGATGTGAGGCCGCATCGGCACGGTTAGGTGTCAAACCAATTTCATAGCGATAATCATCCTGGATATTGAAATAATCCTTCACCAAAGAGCCTACCTCAGCATCATCTTTCAACTCAACAATACCTGCATGTGAGCTACCCAAACCTATCTCATCCTCACCACATAACATTCCCGCTGAAACTTCTCCCCTGATTTTGGATTTGGTGATTTTGAAAGGTTCGCCTTGCGTAGGATGGCAATGAGTACCAACTGTAGCGACGATTACTTTCAGTCCTGTACGGACATTAGGTGCGCCACATACGATATGCAACAACTCTTCAGCCCCTACATCCACTGTAGTGACTTTCAATTTATCGGCATTCGGGTGTTGTTCGCAGCTCTTCACTTCGCCCACAACCAAACCTTCCAAACCTCCTGGAATGCTCTGTACCTTTTCCAGAACCTCCACTTCGAGTCCTATATCCGTCAAAATCAAGGATAGTTCCTCGGGTGTTTTATCTATATCAATGTAATTCTTAAGCCAATTATAGGAAATATTCATCTTGGAATCCTCTATTTTAGGCACAAAGATAGGTTTTTGTTAAGGGAATATCCATTATTCCAATGGAAAAACCACGTTTTTTTTCGCAAATAATAAAGTCTTAAGTAATCGTTATTCAGCTTTATTCTAAATCTACAACCGTTCCCGATATTCTTTTGGAGTTACACCCAACATTTTTTTCACATAACGAGTAAAGAACGAACGGCTCGAAAAATCCATTTCATCGGCAATTTCTGAGATATTCAGATTCTTGTTCTGTAGCAAAATGGTTATCCGTTCTTTCACATACCGCTGTATCCATTCCGAAGCCGTAATTCGGGTATTGACTTTACAAATATAGTTGAGATATTTGGGTGTAATGTTCAACCTATCACTATAAAACCGCACCTCTCGCTCTTTCATACAATATTCCTGTACCAACTGTATAAACCTTTCGTACAACGTCCCACTTTGCAAACTACGTTTGCGTCGGTCGATTTCGTCTTCAAAAATATGCCACATTTCCAAAAGAAAAAGTTGCATTTGGAGTTTCAACACTTCTTCATAAAATCGATGATTGGTTTCTTGTGATTTATCATATAACAACTGAAAATTTTTTAAGATTTTCTCTTTGTCTTTTTTCTCTGGATGCAAAATCGGGTTTTCTTTGGAATGTACATAGCTGTCTATACTCACAGTTGCACTGGGTAAATTCATTGTCAGCAGGTCGTTGTCCACAAACAAAAGCATGGCTTTAAAATTTGCGGAAAAACACAAATCAGAAACAGCAAAACCAGCTAACCAAAAGATAAATTCCCCCTTTTTGCAAGGATATTGCCTCCCATTAAAGACAAATTTCACACTTCCGCTTTGGCAATAAAGATGTGTGTGATACCGAATTTAGAAGTCTTCCGGAAATTTGCGTATCTCTAAGACCCGCAGGTTCGGTCGCACTTTGCTGCATTTGGAGCCCTAAAATGGTTAACAGTTTCCCGTGCGCATATAAACTAGCTCCCTCTGGAGAAGAATGTACAGCATTAATGGTTTGTATATTATAATGAAGCTGGTCACTAATATCATTGTTATCCTTGAACACAAACAAATCATTCTCTTCAATACCATCTGGCTTTAAGGAAAAGTAATCCATGATTTCCTTAAAATACAGAAATGGTAGTGTTATCATATATAATGAAAGTGGCGATTCCTTGAGTTGCGAAGAAATCAACAATTCCTCTTTGGCAATAGTTATTGCATTAAATTGGTTTGCCTGTAGCTCCCTTGTCCGACTCTCCACTTGGATTTCTATAGCCTGTCCATAGTTAAAAATCAAGGAAACACTAAGTTCCCGACTCTGAAACCGCAACTTGTCTCGGATAGCCTGTATATTAAAATAGGAGATACAGTCTGTCAATACAGTTCTATTTATAGTGCCGGAAATAGCAGAAGTCTGATCAACAAGCTTTAGCATGATCTGTTATTATTTTATTTGTTTAGACCTATTACAAATAAAAACACCGATTTTGTAGACATTCTGTTTTCATGCTGTTAAGAATTGCGTAAATTACTCACGTAACATTTTAAACGAAAACATGGATAATATAACGATAGAGCAAGTAACCTTAAAAGATAAAGAGCAACTCCAACAGATTGGCCGACAAACTTTCTTCGAAACTTTTTCATCGAGCAACACAGACGAGAATATGAAAAGATATCTCGAAGAAGGTTTTTCCTTATCGAAATTAGCACACGAACTTAACGATACTAATTCTGCCTTTTATTTTGCACGGATAGGGCAACAGATTATTGGTTATCTGAAAGTCAATTTTGGGGAATCGCAGACTGAATTAAAAAATGAACAAGCACTTGAAATCGAAAGAATTTATGTATTACGAGAATTTCATGGTAAGAATATCGGTCAGGTTCTATACGAGAAGGCAATGGCTATTGCCATAGAGAAAAAAGCCGATTACATTTGGCTAGGGGTTTGGGAGGAAAATCCACGTGCTATCCGTTTCTATGAAAAGAATGGTTTTGTGGCATTTGATAAGCATATCTTCCTGTTAGGCAATGATGCCCAAACAGATATCATGATGAAAAAACAAATATAGAGGAGCTATCTCAAAAGAGAAAACATCACCAGATTGCTTCGTTTCTCCATCGCCAGAGGCGAGGCACAGCGCAATGACGGTGATGTTTTTCTTTGATACTTTACTTAATAATTTCCTCGATTTCGTTCATGATTTTCTTTGCTATAGCTTCCGCAGCCTCTGGTGTAGGTCCTTCGGAATAGATTCGGATAATCGGTTCCGTATTGGATTTACGAAGATGTACCCATTCTTCAGCAAAATCAATTTTCAACCCATCAATGGTGCTATGCTGCTCATGCTTATATTTTTCCTGCATTTTGCGCAATAAACCATCAATATCCAATTCTGGTGTTAACGTAATTTTATTCTTAGACATGTAATATTGCGGCAACTCGGCTCGATATACAGAGGCTTTTTTACGCAATTTTGCCAAGTGCGTCAAGAAAATAGCCACACCAACCAAGGCATCGCGCCCGTAATGCGATTCGGGATAGATAACCCCTCCATTTCCTTCACCTCCGATGACAGCATGTACTTCCTTCATCTTCGTTACAACATTCACCTCACCTACAGCAGCGGCATAATATTCGCCACCATGTTTTACGGTTATATCACGTAAAGCACGCGTGGAAGAGAGGTTGGATACCGTATTTCCTTTCGTATGTTGTAAGATATAATCAGCTACTGCAACTAATGTATACTCTTCGCCAAACAGCTCGCCATCTTCCATCATAAATACTAAACGATCCACATCCGGATCAACCGCAATACCTAAGTCTGCTTGATTTTCTAAAACTGCAGCTGATAAATCGGTTAAATGCTCTTTCAGCGGTTCAGGGTTATGCGGAAAATGCCCATTAGGCTCACAATGTATTTTATATATAGTCTGAACACCTAAGGCTTCCAACAAGGCTGGAATAAAAATCCCTCCCGTACTATTTACTGCATCTACTGCTACTTTAAAGTTTGCTTGACGAACTGCTTCCTTATCGACCAAAGGCAATGCTAAAACTGCATCAATGTGTTTTTGGAGGTAGCTATCATCATGAACAATCTGTCCCAAATCATCAACCTCAGCAAAGTCAAAATCCAAAGATTCACCTAGGGCCAGTACTTCTTTTCCCTCCTGATCGTTTATGAATTCACCTTTGTTATTCAAAAGCTTTAAAGCATTCCATTGCCCCGGGTTATGGGAAGCTGTCAGAATAATACCACCTGCAGCATTCTCCATAGGCACTGCCAGTTCCACCGTCGGCGTAGTCGACAGTCCTAAATCAACCACATCTGCCCCAATACTTTGCAAAGTACCCACAACGAGGTTATTCACCATCGCCCCAGACAGACGTGCATCTCGTCCTACCACAAATTTCTTATTACCGGTCTTCTCGATTAATATTTTTCCAAAGGCCGCTGTAAATTTTACGATATCGATAGGCGTCAAACCATCTCCCGGCTTGCCCCCTATTGTTCCTCTAATACCTGATATAGATTTAATAAGTGTCATATTTTCTGTAAACTTTGAATCGTAAAAATAGCTTTATATCGTATAATTTTCATATAAAACTTTCACATTTAAATTGGAAACATTACTTTTGCGCAACATTGTTACATTTAGATTGAGGACGGGACACTCTTTTATCCTTAGTTACTCGAACAAAGTGTTTACGATGGAAGATATAAATAGCTTCATTTTTATGGATACATGCCATTTAATAAAAACGAATTATTTATGTTTGGGAAGTTTTTAAACATCATAGTTACGTATTATGTTAAATCAGTTAATCCATTTTGACCAGGAGATATTTCTACTCATCAATCAAGGAATGAGTAATCCTTTCTTTGATTGGTTACTGCCTATCCTTAGGAACCCCTATACTTGGGCACCTTTATACTTATTCCTGATTATCTTCTTTATCAAGAATTACGGTAAGATGGGGATAATTATTGTTGCCTTTACTTTAGCAAATTTCGGTGTATCCGATGCTTTGTCATCTCATATTATCAAGAAAAATGTCAAGCGCATACGCCCATGTAACGATCTAGTCTTTAAAGAAGAAGTCAACATTAGGGTTCGCTGTGGATCAGGATTTAGTTTTACTTCTTCGCATGCCACCAACCATTTTGCCATGGCTTTTTTCTGGATAGCCCTATTCCGCAGGAGATGGAAACATACACTCTGGCTTTGCATTACCTGGGCATCACTTATCAGTTTTTCACAGATTTATGTGGGTGTTCATTATCCTTTTGATATTCTTTGTGGGGCACTATTGGGAATTGGCATAGGGACAGGTATGGGATATTTATTCAAACGGTTTTTCCCAAATTATTTACAAGCAGATACTAATAAAGCTACGGCTAACACACTATGAGTTCTTTTTTAATCGTCACGATTTTATTTGGATCAGCCTTTTTGGCGGGTCTGGCTGTTTTTTTTGTCAAGAGAGATAACACCAATTTATTAAAACTTACGCTTTCATTTAGCGGGGCTTATCTATTCAGTATCACGGTATTGCACCTGATTCCACATGTTTATCTCAGTTCCACAACAAGTCCTGAAGTGATAGGTCTTTATGTGCTTGGGGGCTTTATCTTCCAATTAGTGTTGGAACAATTCTCACAAGGGATTGAGCATGGACATATCCACCACAGCAACCATCAAGTATTTCCATTGGGGATTTTGATAAGCTTATGCTTACATGCTTTCTTGGAAGGGATGCCCTTAGCAGCGGGCCATCAGACAGAGTTGGTATTTGGTATTGCTATCCATCACATTCCTGCAGCATTCGCATTGGGTAGCCTTTTGTTGAACACCAAACTGAACAAGACAAAGATCACCTTATTTATCTTGATTTTTGCGGCAATGACTCCACTAGGTTTTTTAACAAGTAAAGGGATTAGTCAAGGAGAGATAGGCAATATCGCACAATACTTCGACAAAATGATGGCTATCGTGATTGGTATTTTCCTACACATTTCTACTACCATTCTCTTTGAATCCGGTTCGGCAGATCACCATACTTTCAATAAAAGGAAAATGCTCGCTGTTCTTTTAGGAATAGCCGTATCGTTAGCAAACTTTCTATTCGATGGTCACAGCCATGACCACGGCGGAGGCCATCATCACGATCATGAACATCATCACCATCATGATGAGGAGCACCAACATTAAAAAACGAAGGGCTTTGTGCTATAGCACAAAGCCCTTCGTTTTTTAATCTAATTCTTCTATATTTGGGTATAAACAATCTACAGCGCCCATGAAAAATCTCAAATATTTCTGGATACTCTTTGTTTTATACTTCGTATTTGCCCACCCCGCTATCATCTATTACAATATCCCACGAAATAATATTGCAGATGAAAACCCGATAATAGCATTGTTGTTGCTTGCTATAGCGGTTATTGGCTGGACAATCGTATTAGTTATACTGGCGCGATCCATCTACAAAAACACCTATGGTCAACGTACAAATATCAGCAAGATTCTTCAAAGCGGTCGCTCCGTTGTTGGTACAGTCATCAGTAGTAAGACATTGCCAAGCAACGATGATCGATATGTACCCAAAGAGGTAACTGTCGAATTTAACAACTTCGCTAAGCAGACTGTCCGCTACACGTTAACCATTAACGATAGCCAACCGCAGCTCCGTCGCTATGAACTTGACAAAAAATTACGGTTGTGTATCGATGAACAATTGCGTTATCCCCCATATATTCTTCCGGAAGATATACAAGCTAAATTACATCCGGGTCGTATTGCAACATTATACATACTTTTGGGCTTATTCGTATTTGCTATTATTGGATATTTCCTCTATGCTTACAAAACGGAAAATAATGGATACGGTTGGCGCTTCTTGGTCGCTTACCATCCCCTGCTTCTTTCACTTTACATGATTGCTCTCTTCGGTTTCATCGGCTATATGATAAAAGGTGGGTGGTACAATAGGGCTGCAAGAGGCAGCAAAGGAATGAAGCTATTACTTTTCGGAAATAAGACGAATGCGACCGTATTATCCGCTACGCAGACCGGAACTTACATCAATAACCAACCGGAAGTGAAGTTTAATCTTTCTTTCATGGATACCAAAGGCAGAACCCACCAAACAAGCATAAAAAAGATTGTCAACCTGTTAAATCTTTCCTACATACACAAAGAAACCAAAACAATACTCTATCTACCAGAGGAACCAGAAGTTATTGCTTTTGAAGAAGATATTGAATAAAGTGAAGGAGGATCATTTACTTATATAACTTTAAAACACGAAACACATGATTAAAAGGACATTATATTTATTCATAGCCGCAATCTTATGTACTTCTTGTCGAGAAATCAGCAAGTCTATTACCGATACACTACAAACCAATCAAGAGGAAAAGAAAGAAACAAATATGCCCAAAAGCAATACTGCTAATGAATTCTATAGTGAGGATGAATTAGCCGAATTAGGTCGATCTGAACAACCGAGGATATTCACGGCCGATAAAGAAGCACTACAACAGGCTGAGAACAGCTTGCGTCAGCGATCTGAATTTCAAGGAAAGCCCATTGTTATCTTTCGTAATGCCCATTTCTATAATGATGGGAGAATTATCTTGACCATCCAGAATCCAGAGAATCCGGAATTTATTGACAGCTATCATTACAAAAATGGCCAATGGGGTGAGCCTGAGCCTGTGCGGACAACCAAAGCCGACCGTGTGGAAGAAAGGCTTATCTCCTTAGATAAAGTACCTTTCGTGAACGCGAATAAAGTATATGAAAGCATCCAACAAAAACTCAAAGAAATCGATTTTGAAAAGCCCGATATAACGGTTTACTTTGTTATAAACAAGAATAAAACACGGTGGTATCCAGGTAGTATAGACACGGAACGGTCTCGTTATTCCTTGGAATTCAATGAAGATGGCACTTTAATAAACCTTAAGAAGGACTAATCCTTCTTAAAGCTATTATATTATCTCTTTATTGTAGGGAGAAAACGCTTATCATTTGCTTCGGAATCACCATATTGCTGACGGGTGTCCGCAAGTTTTTTGTGCATATCCGCCCGCACCTGTGCGTAATCTGGATGGTCATAAACATTATTTAGTTCTTTTGGATCTTTCTCTAAATCATAAAGCTCCCATTCATCAACATCATAATAGAAGTGCATCAACTTATATCGGTCTGTCCGTATACCGTAATGCCGTTTGACGGTATGAATAGACGGGTATTCATAATAGGTGTAATACACCGCTTCCCGCCATTTCTTTTCTTTGCCATTGACCAGGTTTCGGAACGATTCGCCTTGCATATCTTGTGGAATTTCCACGCCCGCATAATCCAACAAAGTCGGTGCAAAATCCAGATTCTGCATTAAGGCGTCAGAAGTTTGAATAGCCTTGATCTCTGCCGGATAACGAACCAGTAAAGGCGTGCGCAAGGATTCTTCGTACATAAAACGCTTATCATACCAACCGTGTTCGCCGAGGTAAAACCCTTGGTCTGACGTATACACCACAATGGTATTTTCATCCAATTCGTTTTCTTTCAAAAAATCCAACAAACGCCCTACGCCATCATCGACCGCAGCAACCGTTCCCAGATAGTCTTGCATATACCGTTGATAACGCCAACGCATCAACGCCGTATCCGACATATGTGCATAATTCGCTTTAAAATCAGCCATAATAGGGTCGTATACCGCATCCCACTTAGCACGTTCTTCCGGACTCATGCGTCCGAGGTTATTGTTGAACGCCGCCTTATCCCAAGACATATATTCCTTAATTCCCAGTTCGTCCATCATCGCTGGCGGAATCTTATTATCCCCTGCCCAATTCATGTGCTTTAGGATATGCATTTCTGCTGTTTTAGCAGCCGTCCCTCTCCCTTGGTAATCGTCAAACAAAGTTGTCGGTTCTTTATAAGTACGGGAAGTATATTCCTGAATATGTCGTAATGCTGGCAGCCATTCGCGATGAGGCGCTTTCTGATGATAAAGCACACAAAAAGGTTTGCTCGTATCACGCTTGGCAATCCAATCCAACGTCATATCGGTAGTCAGGTCAGTTACATAACCTTCTATCTGCTGCTTAGTGCCATTAATCACAAAGTTTGGGTTATAGTATTCACCCTGGTCGATGAGCACCGCGGAATAATCAAAACCCTGTGGCAATCCATCCATATGGATTTTACCGATTAAAGCCGTCTGATAACCGTTCTTCTGCAAAAGCTTCGCAAAATTATCCTGATTCCAGTCAAATTTTGCTTCGTTATCAATCTTTCCGTTCACAAAACTATGTTTTCCCGTGAGCAAAACCGCACGGCTGGGCGCACACAGGGAATTAGTTACTGTCGCTCGAGTAAATAATACACCTTCTTTTCCAAGCCGATCAATGTGCGGTGTTTCATTCAGCCCATAGCCGTAAGCACTTACTGCCTGATATCCATGGTCATCACTCATAATATAGACAATGTTTGGACGTTTGGCCTTGGTCTGGGCACTACCTACAAATGGCAGCACCATAAAAAAGCTCACAGATAACAACTTACATATGTTCATCTTATTCTTTATTATACATAAAAATGATTATGGTGAAAATACAACTTTAATAATTAGGATACAAATAACCTCACAAAACCTTAACGTTAGCTTAATCTACCACCAGTACATTTGTAGTATTCGATGTATACATTCCTTTTAATATACAATTAATTCAAATTCTATAATGAAACATCAATTAAAAGCTTTTATCAGCAGCGGATTACTCTTGTTTTCTGGATGGAGTTATGCACAGGAAATGGCCATGGGTACAGTATACCACGACCAAAACAACAATGGTAAACGTGATAAGAAGGAAGTAGGACTTCCTAATGTATCCGTTAGTAATGGTGTAGAAGTCGTATTGACAGATGCGAATGGCAAATACCAATTGCCTGTTGGCGATGATAATATTATATTCGTCATTAAACCAAGTGGCTATATCTCAGCATTGGATAATAACAATCTTCCCCAATCCTATTATATCCATAAACCCAAAGGTTCACCAGAGAATTTGACCTATAAAGGTGTTGCTCCCACCGGAGCATTACCGAAGAGCATCGATTTCGGGCTTCAAAAAACCGATGAATCCGATCAATTTCGCATTTTAGTATTCGGCGATCCGCAGGCCTACACCGAACAGGAGCTTGCTTTCTTCAATCGTGGTATCGTAGATGAAATAGAAGGAATCAAAGGAATTAGCTTCGGTATCAGCTTGGGGGATTTGGTTGGTGACAATTTGGATCTGCACCACGGCTATAAAAAAAGTATTTCCCGTATCGGTGTTCCTTGGTACAATGTCATAGGAAACCACGATATGAACTTCAACGTAACGGCAGATAGCTTATCCGACGAAACCTTTGAGACCAACTTTGGCCCGGCAAACTACGCCTTTAATTATGGCAAGGTACATTTTATTGTGTTGGATGATATTCTCTACCCAAACCCACGGACAGGCAAAGGTTATCTGGGCGGTTTCCGAAAAGACCAACTTGACTTCGTAGAGAACGACCTGAAAACTGTACCCAAAGACCACCTCATTGTTTTGGCTTTTCACATCCCTTTAGAACATAACAACGGCGATGTTTTCCGTGCGGAAGACAGGCAACGTCTTTTCGACCTATTAAAGGACTATCCGAATACACTTTCACTATCTGCACACACACATTTACAAAATCAGCTATTTTACACGAAAGAAAACGGATGGCATCAGGCAAAGCCGCACCATGAGTATAACGCAGGAACTACTTCCGGCGACTGGTATTCAGGTCAATTGGATGAACGTGGTGTTCCGACTACAACAATGCGTGACGGAACACCAAACGGTTATGCTTTTATTGATTTTGACAACAACAATTATAACATCCGTTATCAAGTTGCAGGAAAAGACAGCAAGCATCAAATCAATGTATTCCATGCCAAGGTAGTTGGTCAAGGGAAAAGTTCCCGTGCAGCCATCTATGCCAATTTCTTTATGGGGCATCACGGGAACAAAGTGGAGTATTCCGTAGACGGTGGTGAATGGAAAGTGATGCATCCAACCAATGCGACTGATCCAGCCTATCTGGCTTCGCTCTATCCATGGGACAATGGAGATACACTACTTCCCGGTCGTCGTCCTTCTGATGCCGTAATCAGTCGACATCTGTGGTGGGCAGCCTTACCTGCTACACTTCCGGTCGGTCAACACGAGATCCGTATCCGGGCTACAGACGATTATGGGAATACATATGAAACATCAAGTAGCTATCGTGTAGACCCCACTAAAAATTATCCTGACCCACCTCAGAAATAATGGACAGAGGGATGTTGCGTATGTACACAACATCCCTTTTCTTCTTTTTCCAATTGTAATCGTTCAAAAAGCCTTGCATAATCTTTTACCATCTTATCCCAACCAAAATGATTTAACGTATAATTACGGTAAGCTTCGCGTTGCTCCACCATTGCTTTAGAAGCAACAAACAATTGCTTCAAGGTTTGCACCCACAATGCCTCATTTTCAGCTTCTATCAATAGACCATTTTTCCGATGATGTATAGCATCCGTTATTCCTTCGAGTTCTGACGCGACCACGATTGCTCCGCTAATACTCGCTTCTAAGCATACCAAACCAAATCCTTCCATATCTCCTGACACACGAATATTCGGCATCACAAATGCAGTTGCTTCCGCAAGGAGCACTTGCAAATCCTCTTGTGGAAGCTTACCTACATGCTTCACTTGATTGCTATATCGTTCATCACAAAGCAAACCTCGAAGTTCCTGTTCGTCAGAAGGGTATCCCATCATCAACATATATAACTCCCGCCAACGAGCAGGTAAACGGTTAAGCCATTTCTCTTTCTTCGAGGGTTCAACTGAAAAAGGTCCTGCCATCACCAAGTAACTCTCTTCAGACAACTTTGGCAAAACGTTTTTTATAAACCAGGAAAACCCTTTTCGTTTTACAGGTCGTCCCAAGGTAGTAAGTATCCGACGATTTTGAGGAATATCGTATTTTATACAGAAATCTATCCATTGTTTTTCTTGTGTGGCCTGAGCAAAATGATGGTCTATGCCATTGGGAATGACTGTTATTTTATCCGCAGCGATTCCTCTTTCTATAGCAGCTTTCGCTGTAGCCTTGCTCACCGTCACTACTTGGTCGAAGCGGTTAAACCGAGGAAGAATAAAGCGCTGGTAAATTTTCCATGGGAAGACAACATCTAATCCATGTAAAGTCACGACACGTTTCAAATGCACATAACCAACATGCCACAGACTCAATGCCGCAATCAGCCCATCATTGAAATGCACGACACTAATTTTAGGATAGCGATGTATCATCGCCAAAATACGACCGTTCAACTTCCGGAAGAATTGAAAAGAACTCTCTTCTCCTGTATAAACAATCTTTCTTACCGTGACACAGGTTTCCATACCTTTTATCAACTCATAGCTTTGTTTTTCCATCCCCCCTGTAGCAGGTGGATATTTATGACTGACGAACAGGATTTCCATAGTTGAAAAGTTTAAGTGTATCCGGTTTACGGACTAAAACATAACAGATTATGCCAATGAATATCCAAAAGACCTGACGCGCACGGCGGAGTACAGATACTACTAGCCAAACCGAAACAGCCTGAATACCAATAACGGCTAGCACTAACTTATTTCCCAGTTCTTCTATACCTAACTGTCCGGGAATAAATGCGCCCAGGCTTTTCACAGCGATAACGCCCATATCCAATAGCAAGCTCTCCATCAGCGGGATATTATACCCCAGAAAGGAAAGAATATAATAAAATTCCATGCTCCCGACCAGCCAATGCAAAGCAAAGAGCAAATAGGAAAGCCAAAAATTCACAGACTGCTGCTGATAAAAACACCGAGCCTGAACGGCTAAATCCCTGACCTTATACACCCATCGACGAAAATATCCCCCTTCTTCAACATGCGCTCCCGTGGTTTTCGATGTTCGGCTAAGCCAGAAAAACAGAACAATCTGCCCAACAATCAATAGATTAAGGAAAAACCACAATCCATATTTAACGTAAGCAGAAGATGTCCAATCCATATTGGACATCAGCCAGATAATAGCCAATGTAAGTAACAATAATTGCGACAAGACAGCTGTTATCCGCGAACCAACGATTGATCGGGTTGTCAATTCGGTCGATATTCCATAGGGTTTAAGTAATTCATTTTTCAAGACGTCCCCCCCTATCACACTGGTGGGGTTATACAAACCAACTGTTTCACCCACCTGACGGATCATAAAAAGTCTTGTAACCGTTATTTTTCTCCGCTGAGTGCCCAAACATACCCACCAACCTAATGTACCCAAGAGATAGGCTACAAAAGTGACACCGATCAGCATGAAAAATTTCCATCCTATTTTTGTCAATTCTGCAAAGACCATCCGGAAATCAACCTGCACAATAAAAATCGTAATAGGCACAAAGATAGCGGCTATGACCAGTAGTCTTAGGATCCGCGCGCTGATTAACCGGCGAGCCATATCAATTCCCGATTCGGTTTCAAACTTAATTGTGCAAGTTCCGCAAAATAGCGATTCGTCAATCTATTCCAGTCCATTTCCTGCACCGTATCGAGTGCATGACGGGCGATGTAAGAGCGAAGACTATCATCCTCTAACAAAAGGCGGATATAAATCAAGTAATCTTCTGCTGCCTTTGGTTTGCACTTATATCCGGTTTGTCGGTGACGTATCAAATCCGCACTTCCTCCTCCATTGGCAATGACGCACGGTAAACCCGAAGCCATAGCCTCCACCACTACATTTCCGTATGTCTCCGATACCGAAGGAAACACAAAAACATCGCACGACGCATATAAAGCAGCTAAATCGTTATGGGATAGCTTACCCAAAAAAATAGCATTGGGCATTTGCTCTTGCATCTCTTCCTTCGCTGGCCCCTCCCCCACAACGAGAAAGTTATGCGCTATGCCCTGTTTATCCAACAAATGATAGATATCAATCAACGTCTGGATGTTCTTCTCCCAGACCAATCGACTGGCAAATAAAATATTAGGCTGATTATTGCCAGTAATTTCTTGTACATAATCCCTATCCCTTTTTTCGGGGTGGAACAGGTTCAAATCAATCCCTCTTTGCCAAAGCGTCAACCTTTCTCCTTCTACCCCCAAATCTTCCAATTGCTTCTGCATTGTCAACGATGGCACATACGTCAATTGACAGGTATTATAGAATCTTCGTGTTGCTGCCCGCATCCAACGTTGTACAGGTTTAATCAGCAAAGGCATTTTTTTGAGGTAGTAAGGTATATAAGAAAGGAAATTGGTATGATATAGGCTGATAACTGGGATACTTCTTTGTCGTGCATATTTTAAAGCAAAAAATCCCAGCAGTGACGGCGTGGCGATGTGAATAACATCCGGTTGGAAGGCATCCAATTCCCGTATAAGTCGGCTCCTCACCAAGAGAGGCACACTCAGGCTATAATCTTTGTTGACTTTCGTATTTACAGTAGGTACATGTAAGCACCGATGCCCATGTAATTCTTCCGGACCTTGACCACAAACAAACAAAAACGAAAATCTCGAGGCATCAATCCGATCTATAATCTGAAACATGGTTCGCGATGCACCATCAAACTCTTGTATAAGTATCTCTGCAAAAAAAACTGTTTTCACCATACGGTACCCTGATTTTATGGTGAACAAGATAGATAGTGAATATTTCCTTAAAAACAACTGTATATTAACGATTTATGAAATTATAAAGATATTTCAAGATATACAAACAATTAGAAAACAAAAAATTAATCTATTTTTCATAAACAGCTAATAACCACAAGGTAGCTTTGGGTAAAATAAAATAACTCACAAAATGGTCTTCGAAATGGCTTTGCACAAAAAGAAGTTCTGGAACAAAGTATCCCCTGTTTTATTCCTCCTCCTGACAGGCGCCTATTGGATAAAGACGACATCTTCTACCCCCTATATCCAATCTAAGTCCGAACTATCCACCGCTGAGTTAACAAATCTCAAAGAGGGAGAACTAAGTCTCCTGACATACAACATTGCAGGTCTTCCCGAAGTACTATCCGCAGCAAGTACGCCACGCGCAAGTAGCATAAAAGAAATTGCGAAGAAAATCAATCGATTTGACATCGTCAATGTACAAGAGGACTTTCACTATCACAAAGAACTTTATAATTCCGAGAATAATCACCCCTTTCGCACCTTGCATAAACCGGGGCTCCCCTACGGCGATGGGCTCAACACCCTATCGAAATACCCTATAACCGAAACAAAACGCATTGCATGGAATGCATGCCATGGTTCTGACTGTTTAGCCGCCAAAGGATTTTCTTTTACCCGTATACAATTAACCAAAAATATCTATGTTGATGTGTATAATGTGCATGCAACCGCCCGCGACGAAAAAGCCGCCGCCGCCGCTCGTCAAAAAAACATAGTACAATTGGCCGAATATATAAATATGCATTCCGCAAAAAATGCAGTGCTTGTTATGGGCGATTTTAATGCACATTTTGCCGCTTCTTGGGATAATCTGCAATGGTTCACCAAGGAAACACAATTGCAAGATGTGTGGGTGAATATGATGCATAATGGAGAATATCCGGATGGGCAACCCTCTTTCACACCTAAAGAAAAATTGACATTGACCGATAATTGCGAAAGCATTGATAAGATATTCTTCCGAAATAGTGAAGATATTATATTCCTACCTCGTCAATATAAGATTGAAGATCAATATTTTTCGAACACAAAGCACACAGCCCTTTCCGATCATCATGCTGTTTCATGCGTTATTTCATGGAAAACACGATAAAAAAAAACTTAATAATCTATTAACCCTACATTAACCTTAAGGAAACTTACCTCCGGTAGCTTTGCCGCAAACTTTGAGTTAACTCATTTATAAAAGTAAACGGAATTCTTTATGAAAAAAAGCAGGGGAACTACTGTAAACTTTGGAAAACTTAGGTATTTGCCATTATTATTGGCATTACCGCTCCAAATGCCAGGAACAACCATGGCAGTAAACAGCATGAACACCATTTGGCAAGAGCAAGTTCAGGTGACGGGTGTTGTTGTAAATGCCCACGACCAAACACCAATCCAAGGTGCTACACTCCACGTCAATCAGCAGACTGTCGGCACCACCGATGGTGCAGGTAAATTCAGTATTTCAGTGCCTGTTGGTAGTGAATTGCGGATAAGCAGCGTAGGTTTCACCACCGAGAGAATCGCTATTACCCCACAGCGAAATAATCTCGTTGTGTCATTGAAAGCCACCTCTGCCGATATCGACGAAGTCGTTGTCACGGCTTTAGGTATCCAACGCGAGGCACGCCAACTAGGGTATGCGGTGAGTACCATCAAAGGTGACGAACTACGCGAGGCTATGCCTACAAACTGGTCAGACGCGTTAAAAGGTAAAGTAGCAGGATTGAATCTTACACAAGCAGGTTCTGGACCACTAAACAGCACCCGCATAAACCTGCGTGGAGACCGTTCTTTCAGTCCCAATAACAATGAAGCATTGATTGTTATCGACGGTATCCCAATGATCAACAGTAGCGGTAAAGCCAGTTCTGGTGTCAACGATGCCTATGGTGCCGGTGTTACCGGAAACATAGACAAAGATATTCCCATCGATTTTGGTAATGGATTGAGCGATTTGAATCCTGATGATATTGCCTCCGTAACCGTGTTAAAAGGACCTGCAGCAGCAGCCCTTTACGGAAGTCGTGCTGGAAATGGGGCTTTAATCATCACGACTAAAAAAGGTCTTAAACGTGACGGTATCGGGATCTCCTTAAACTCTAACACAGCGATAAATGATATTTTAAGATGGCCGGATATACAATATCAATACGGTCAAGGTAATAATAACCGTAATGCTAACGGTGAGCTTTATTATTCGTATGGTCTTTCTGAGGATGGTGTAAATACAGGTTCTACTTCCAGTGCCTGGGGTCCTAAATTTAATGGACAAATGTATTATCAATACGACCCCGCAACTGAAGAACAATCTACAGAACGTTTGCCTTGGCAGCCCTATAAAAACAATATCCGCGACCTATTCCAGACAGGGAGCACATTCACCAACAGTGTGTCACTTGACGGAGCTACGGATAAATTCTCTGCACGCGCCTCTCTGACGCACACCAAAAACAATTGGATTCTGCAAAATTCGGGGTTTGAACGCTTGGTCGCATCGATGAACACCAGTGCGCAGATTTCGGAGAAATTGAAGATCAATGCAAAGTTTTCTTATGCAAGCAAAAACAGCGACAATCTTCCGGGAACAGGATATAACAATCAGTCTATCTCCTATTTCATGATTTTCCAAAATCCAAACGTGGATTTGAATGCTGTATACGGTCCCCGTTGGAAACGTGGCCAAGAACAGTTGAAACAGATTCACCCATATAGCTCCTATATCGAGAATCCATTCATCATCATGCATGAGATGACCAACGGCATCAACAGTATGAACATGGACGGTAATCTACAAGGGGTTTACACCTTTAATCCGAAATGGGAATTGATGGTGCGCTCGGGAATCAACCTACGTCAGGACAAACGCGAAAGCCGTCGTCCTTTTGACACGGCAAACTTCCCTCGCGGTTATTACAAGCAGCAGGATGTATATTTCTTCGAGTCCAATAGCGACGCTCTACTTAGCTTCAATGAGTCATGGGATGATCGTTTCTCGCTAAGAGCATCTTTAGGGGGCAACGTTCGTAAGTACAACAGCAAAGAGAACAATGCAGTAGCGCGTGCGCTAAACCTTCCCGGCATATACAAGCTGAGCAATTCTTTGGAAGCACCAGTTGCCAATAACACCATTGAAGAAAAAAATGTGAATAGTGTTTACGGTTTGGTCAACTTAGGCTGGGATGATAAAGTTTATGTAGACATTACTGGACGTAACGACTGGTCATCTACCCTTCCTTCGTCCAACCGTTCTTATTTCTATCCATCCGTAAGTTCCAGCTATATCCTTTCGGATATTTTTGAACTGCCTTCGACCATTTCTTTTGCTAAAGCACGCTTGTCTTGGGCAATGGTGGGTAACGACACCGAACCTTATCGTTTGCATAAATATTATCAAATTTCGCCGTTCCCTGGATCGTCTACCTCTCCGTCAACATTACACAATGCTAATCTGAAACCCGAAATTTCAACCTCTTGGGAAGCCGGGATAGACTTTTCGTTGTTCAACAGTCGCTTAAATGCGGATGTAAACTACTACAACAACGTTACTGTCAATCAGGTGTTACGTGTACCGTTGGATATTACCACAGGTTACAGTTCCGCTTTCATCAATGGTGGCAAAGTACGCAACCGAGGCATTGAGGTTTTACTAAGCGGTCGTCCTATCGTAAATGACAATTTTAGCTGGACAACTACGGCTACATGGGCAAAAAACAAAAACCGTATCTTAGAATTAAGTAAAGATCTAAACACTGAGGAGCAGGTTATAGCAACAAGTGGAGCGGGAGCAGTTTCCATCATCGCACGTGAAGGAGGTACTACCGGCGACCTGTATGGTTATGCCTTAGTGCGCAATGAGCAAGGACAGGTTATTTTCGATGCCAACACAGGTCTTGCTATACGTCCCACAGAAATGGAAAAAATAGGTAATGCTTATGCAGATTGGCGTGCAGGCTTCAACAACGAATTCCAATACAAAAACTGGACTCTAGGCGTGCTTTTGGATGGTCAATACGGTGGTATCGTGTACTCACAAACCCACCACAAAATGACCGAACAAGGAAAACTTGGGCATACCCTTCGGGGTCGTGAAACAATGACCATAGTTGGCGATGGCGTTATCCAAAATAGTGACGGCACCTATTCTCCAAATACCAAAGAGGTTGCTATCCAGACTTGGTACGGCGATTATTACCGCAGAGCGAATGCAGAGACCAATAGCTTTGATGCCTCTTATTTAAAATTACGTGAAGTTCGTTTAGAATATCGTTTACCACAGTCTTTTAGTAAACGATTAAGAGTCTCTAACATTAATGTAGCCGTTTTCGGTCGGGATTTAGCGATGATTTCGAAATTCCCAATCTTTGATCCAGAAACAGCAGCGTTGAATGGCGATACGATTATGCCAGGCGTGGAAATGGGCCAGATGCCTACACCACGTACATGGGGCTTTAACCTACAACTTTCACTATAGTACACAAATCTTGAATACTCGAAAATGAAAAAATTATTTTATATACTACTTGGCGCTACTTCTCTCCTGACGACAGTGTCCTGTACGAAAGATTTCGATGAGTTGAATATAAACCCAAACCTCATCGATAAAGTTACTCCTGGAAGTTTGGTTACTCCAACGGTATACGGGATGAGCAACTATTTTACCCTAAGAAGCTACGACTTCACTTGGCAAATCATGCAGGTTGGATTACCCAACCCAAGTGTACAGTTGGGCATCCACAGGTATGATTTCATGCCTACCTCTGGAAACGGAACTTGGAATACCTGCTACACTTGGTTGAGAAGCGTACGGGAGATGCGGGAAGCAGCCGATGCTTTTAACCAACCTGTTTATCATGCTGTAGCTTCTACATTGCAGGCTTATATCGGTGGCATACTAACCGATTCATTCGGAGATGTACCTTTCAGCGAAGCCTTGTTGGCAGAAGACGGCATCAATCAGCCCAAATTTGACACGCAAGAGGAAATTTACACCCGATTAATCAACGATTTAGAAGAAGCAAACAAAATTTACGCCGGGGAAGGCAACATGAGCGGCAACGACCTGCTCTACAATAACGACAAAACAAAATGGCGGAAATTCAACAATTCGTTATTGTTGCGTCTTTTACTACGAACTTCCAATCAATCTACATTTGACAGCTACAACCGTATCCGTCAAATCTTAGGCAACGAGACTGAGTATCCAATTTTCACCAGCAATGCGGATGCTGCTCTTGTCACCATTACAGGTATTGCACCCTATAGTTACGCTTGGGCACGCCGTCAGGACTATGTGAACTTTGAAGCGATGTCAAGTTTTTTCGTTGATATGCTGAATGATATGAATGATCCCCGTCGTCCACTTTTCATGACACAGGCCAGCCGTATGGTGGACGGAGCCCCACAAGCCATCGGCTATAAAGGTATCCCAAGTGCACACTCCGGTGACGAATCCCAGTTTGACTACTCGCCGAGCACGCCAAATGGCAATCTGATGATCTACGATCAGATAGGTACACCGATTAAGCAAGTGATGATGAGCTATGCCGAAGTGGAATTTATAAAAGCAGAGACAGCATTGCACATTGGAAACCAAGACCTTGCCAAAGAATGTTACGAAAGGGGTGTTACTGCTGCTATTACACAATGGAACGGTGGCGCTATACCCGTGGACTATTTTGACAACGAGGCTGCGGCATTCGACGGCACATTAGAAAGGGTCCTAGATCAAAAATACCTTGCCCTTTTCTTTAATGATTACCAGCAATGGTATGAATATCGCCGCACAGGTTACCCTGTATTGCCAAAAACAGAACATATGCTTCATGATGGCATCATGCCTTCCCGCTTTATGTATCACAGTGATGTACAACGCTATAATCCCGAGAACTACAAGGCAGCAGTTGATCGCATCGGAAAAGATGATTTTCATACCAAAGTATGGTGGGAAAAATAAGTAGGATTAAACAGGTAATTTAACCACAAAGACGCAATTTCACACAAATGGAATTGCGTCTTTTTATTATCTTTTGATTTGCCAGAAAAAAATGTATTTTCGCTTTCACAACAATACATTAGCATCTCATGGATCCAAGTCATTTGTAATTTTTATCTATATCAAGAAATATGTTTTTTGTCGTGCTGGATGAAATTGAAGCCCCACAATAAACATAAATCAAACAGTTTCCTAATTATTGAATCATTACAAATGAAAAAGACAAATATCGCTGTTCCAGCAGCTCTCCTATCCATGATCTGTGTACAAGGGGGCGCTTCCATCGCTAAGCGGCTCTTTCCTACCGTGGGTGCTATCGGTACTTCGGCCTTACGAATAGGCTTAGCAGCTATATTACTTACCCTCATCAACAGACCTAACTTCTCCAAGTTCACCAAACAACAATGGCTCTACTGCGCCATATACGGAATTGGCATTGCCGCTATGAACCTTATCTTCTACATGGCTATCCAGCGTATTCCTTTAGGTCTTGGCGTGACCATCGAATTCGTGGGGCCATTATTTTTGGCCTTGGTCCTATCCAGAAAATGGCTCGATCTGCTTTGGGCGCTACTGGCTTGTACAGGGATCCTATTGATTGTACCCTGGCAAAGCGGAGATGTGGATCCAATTGGTTTGCTGTTGGCCTTCACTGCAGGCATATTCTGGGCAGTCTATATCGTCATGGGCGGAAAAGTAGCCAAAGTGTTGCCCGGTAAAGATGCTGTAACCACTGGCATGCTCTTTGCCTTTCTGTTCATCATTCCTTTTGCTTTGTGGGACGGCGCTATCTTAAACAGCAACGGTTCTGTTTTTTTATTAGGACTTGGGGTTGCCATATTTTCCAGTGCGCTGCCCTTTTCGCTCGATTTTATCGCTTTGAAAAGACTACCGGCCAAAACCTTCAGTATTTTAACAAGTTTACAGCCCGCATTTGCAGCCTTATCTGGATTAATATTTCTACAGGAAAAACTGTCTTTCTTACAATGGGTATCCATTGCTTGTGTAGTATTGGCAAGCACGGGAACAACCATCTTTAGCCAAGGTAAAACAGAGTAATACCTGCTGATAAAGACTCTCGCAACAAAACTTTGACAACATTACAATGATAGAATCAATCTAAATTAACTATCTTTGGTCAATTTCAACTTATTATACTTAATATAAAAGTTATTATTTTTTTTAATCCAAGATGCAAGAAAAACTTAGTCTTACCGTATTGAAGATTGGCGAAAAAGCAACAATCAGTGCCGTCAACTCTGAAGAACTGCCTGCCAAGTTTTTGGAAATAGGACTTCTTCCCGGTCACGTTATCGAGGTAAAGCACAAAGCTCCCTTCAACGGACCTATTGGCCTTCATATTCACTCATCCAATGTATTAATCGCCCTTCGCAAATCAGAAGCTGAACATATTTTTGTTGAAAAATAACGCATGAAAAATCCTATCATAGCCCTTTTGGGGAATCCCAATGTAGGGAAAACTTCTCTTTTTAACCGTATTACCAAGTTACACCAGCGCGTGGGGAATTACCCCGGCATCACTGTTGAGAAACGTGAGGGAACCGTCAATGCCAACAGCAAAACCTATAGTGTCATTGATTTACCAGGCACCTATTCACTTTTCCCAACATCATTAGATGAAGCAGTTGTCTACGATGTCTTGGCCGATAAGAGGAACAAATATCACCCCGATTTAGTCGTCGTTGTCAGTGAACCCAATAACATCAAACGGTCTATTATCCTATACCAACAGGCACGTGAACTGGGCGTTCCTGCAATTTTTGTCATCAACATGATTGATGAAATCAAAGAAAAGGGATTAGAGATTGATTATGACCGCCTCGAGCAATATTTAAACACCAAGGTATACACTACCGATGCCCGTAATGGTAAAGGCATACAGCAGTTGATACAGGCATTCGAAGAGCGTCCGTCACACTATGTCAGCCGCTTCACTATAGAAGAGAAATACCAATCAGCTTTAGAGGAAGCTAAAAAACTATTCCCGCTACATACAGAATACCAGACCTGGCAGTTTTTAGCACAGGATCACGTATCATTTTTGGATGAAAAGCAACGTGCTGGCCTGAAAGCTATCAAGGACAAACACGCCTTCACCTTCCATGAGTTACAAAAAACCGAAGCATTGCAACGCAATGAGCAAACCAGCGAACTGATTAAAGATATTATCTTCCACAAAGATAACCTTCAACTGTCGGCTACCAATAAAATTGACCGTATTTTGTTACATCCTGTTTGGGGTTATGTCATTTTCTTTGCGCTGCTATTTATCATCTTTCAGCTTGTCTTTACCTTGGCAACACCGATTATGGACTGGATCGATGAGCTTTTCGCTTCGCTGATTGACACAACTGCTGCTGTACTTCCAGAAGGACCTTTTTCTGATTTACTTACACAGGGAGTTCTCGCAGGTATTGGGGGGATCGTCATTTTCGTGCCGCAGATTGCTATCCTATTCTTACTCATTTCCATGATGGAAGAAACTGGTTACATGAGCCGTGTAGTATTCCTGATGGACAGATGGTTAAGACCTTATGGATTAAACGGAAAATCGGTTATTCCACTGATGTCCGGAGCAGGTTGTGCCGTCCCGGCCATCATGGCAGCCAGAAATATTGAAAACACCAAGGAGCGACTGATCACGATGCTGGTCACACCCTTTATGACCTGTGCTGCCCGTTTACCTATCTATATTGTATTAATCGCTTTAGTTATTCCAAACGAAACATTCATGGGCTTTGGTTTGCAGGGATTGGTACTTAATGCATTATATATTTTAGGGGTATTAGCCGCGCTTCTATCGGCATGGGTATTGAGTAAAATCATCAAAACTACCCACAAGTCCTTCCTTATTTTCGAACTCCCGGCCTACAAAGGACCCGATTGGAAAAATGTAGGGTACAATGTTTGGGACAAAACCTCTGGTTTCTTATTTGGAGCCGGTAAAATCATTCTGGCTATGGCTGTTATCCTTTGGGTATTGGGCAGCTTCGGCCCTAATGATAAGTTCAGCAATGCCGAGAGCTATGTAACCGAAGCTAATCCTACTTTGTCAGAGGACGAATTATCAGAAGAAGTCGCTTCTTATCGTCTAGAACATTCTTTCCTTGGCTACCTTGGCATGGGAATTGAGCCGTTTGTTAAGCCGTTGGGTTACGATTGGAAAATGGGTATCGGATTGATTTCTTCCTTTGCAGCCCGTGAGGTATTTGTCGGCACAATGGCGACAGTATATAGTCTGGGAGAAGAGGTCGATGTGGAAGACGAGGAGGAACAACAGACTTTACTGTCAAAAATGCGTTCAGAGATAAACCGCAATACTGGAAAACCAGCTTATAATTTGGCTTCTGGTATATCATTGTTGCTGTTCTACGCATTTGCCATGCAATGTATGAGTACTATTGCCATCATGAAGCGTGAAACAGGTTCCTGGAAATGGACAATCATGCAGACTGTCATGATGACCGGATTAGCGTACGTTGTTGCATTTATTGCTTATCAGGCGTTGAAATAAGGAACTTTAAAAAGCAGGGCGTCATCGTCATTGCGAGGTGCGATAGCAACGAAGCAATCTGCGTTTATGTTATAACTTTCGCAACTTAAAAAAATATGGACTCATTAACTATACAATACATTCTCATCACCGTCATCTTTTTGGTGGCTGTTTATTATTTGATTAGGCGCTTTCTCCCTTCCAAAAAGAGGAACAGCGGAGGATGTAACAAAGGTTGTGGATGTGCCATGGACGAAACAAAAAAGTAGCTTTAGGGCTACTTTTTTGTTTCTAAACTTACCTATCTTTATGGAATCTTAACAAAGAATGCATCGTTAAAATAAAGCTTACCGCAAAATGAAACAACTCTTCATATTATCATTGGGGCTGGCTATAAGCCATTCATCATTCGCCCAAAAATCTATTGTACAGAAAGCCGACTTAAAAAACGTCACCGTCTTTACGCAAGCAGCTGAGCTGAACCATACAGCAACCGTAACATTACCAAGCGGTAGTAGCGAAGTCGTGTTCACACATGTAGCAAACAGTATAGACGAAAACAGTATACAAGTCGGTTCCGGTTCTGGTGTAACCATCCTTTCTGTACGCCCTGCACGTAACTATACTAACGTAGATGTAAAAACAGCGGCTTACACAGAAGTAGAAAACAGCTATAAACAAGCGCTGACTACGCTTAAGAAATTAGAGAATGAAAAAGCTACAGAAGAGAGCTTACTCAAACTACTGGAGAAAAATCAAAAGATAGCTGGAGAAAATAGCAGCACTACTGTTGCCGAACTGGCTAAAATGGCTGAATACTACAAACCAAAATACTTGGAAATAAAGAATAACATCAGTACATTGGAAGATAAAATCGTGCAACAGCAGGATATAGTCAACAAAGCCCAAGTACAATTTGACGAGGTCAAAGGACAAACTTCCGGATCTGGCGGGCAATTGGTCGTGCAGGTCATGAACAACCAGGCCGGAAATCAGCCTTTCCAGATTTCCTACTTGACACGACAGGCGCAATGGCATGCCTCCTATGAACTGCGGGCGGAAAACGCATTTGCGCCTTTACAACTGTTGTACAAAGCCAATATCTCCCAACAAACAGGTGTGGATTGGCAAGCGGTCAATCTACGTTTGTCCACAGCCAATCCTTCGCAAGGAGGAATAGCACCTACATTAAATCCATGGCATTTATACTATCAACAGGACTATAATCAACCAGCTAGAATTATGTTGCGTGGTACGACAGCTAAGACCAGTAGCTCGGTCCAGATGGAAGAAGTTGCTGCATCTCCCGGGGCTTTAAACGACTATGTCCAACAAAGCGAGAATCAATTGAACACCACTTTTGACATCGACATTCCTTACAGTATTGCTTCAAATGGAAATCAGCATTCGGTTAATTTACAATCATATACTCATCCGGCCACCTATCAATACTATGTAGCACCACGGTTGAACCAGGAGGTATTTTTACGTGCAGAATTGACAGATTACGAGAAGCTAAACCTTGTGCCGGGACAGGCAAACGTACTCTTTGAAAATATGTTGGTCGGTAAAACATACCTTAATCCGAATGTAGCAAGCGACACGTTGAAATTGAGCTTAGGTCGTGATAAAATGATTGCTGTAAAACGCGAGAAAATCAACGACCTCTCCTCTTCTAAAACATTTGGTAATAGCCGTACACAGACTTTTGTCTACGAGATAACAGTCAAAAATAACAAAAAATCGGCGATAGAACTTACCTTGGAGGAGCAATACCCCCTATCAACGGACAAATCTATGGACATCACATTAGATGAAGCCAAAGGTGCAATTATCAATAAGGAAACGGGCATCGTGACTTGGAAATTAAATATTCCAGCTGGTGGCACACAGCAGATCCGTTTTGGTTATTCCGTTAAACATCCCAAAGACAAAACGGTGAACTTATTTTAAAATTTGTAGCTTTAAGCCATAAGCATCTATATAATTTATTTAAAGCTTATTGCTTAAAATTTATTTTAAATGAAATTCACAAAGAAACCGCTGATAATACAGCGGTTTTTTTATTTTTACATTATGAACAATAACAAGGTACTACCTTATGCCCTTTTCATACTGTTTTTGATGCAGGTTTTCACTGCTGAAGCACAAAGGAAAAAGAAGGATAAAAAGGATTTTGAACGTTCGCCAAAACAAGAATTGGTATACGATGACAAAGCTTACCTTCCGGTTATCCGTACTGTACAGTTTTATCCGCAAGGAAAAGAAAACCAACTGCCAATATACACCTTGGGAAGTACAGAACTCTTGTTATTGACTTTCGATGACCTACGTGCCGATGTACGCAATTATTACCTAAGTATCGAACATTGCAACCAAGACTGGACACCGAGCCGGACAACTGTTCTGGACTACATCGATGGCTTTAACGAAGACCGTATCGATAATTTCCAAACTTCCCGAAGCACTTTCCAGCCCTATACACAGTACAAGCTTACTTTTCCAACAGAATACATCAAGCCTAAATTGGCTGGAAATTATATCTTAAAAGTCTACGAGGATGCCGATAAGAGCCGTCTTGTTCTAACACGCAGATTTTATGTCCTCAACAGTTTAATGCAGGTCAATTCTACCGTCCAGTCCTCATACAAAACCACTAATCGTCTTAAAAACCAGAAACTGAACATCAACCTGACAACAGGGTTGACCATCCAAAACCCACAACGTGATTTGATAGTCCAGGTGAAACAAAACCAACGTTCAGATAACCAGATGATATTGCAAACACCAAGTTTTGTAGGCAACAATGAGTTCCGTTACACCAATAGCGAAACTTTTGATTTCAAGGGAAACAACGAATTTAGATTTGTCGATATGCGCAGTTTTCGCATACCCTCTGAACGGGTGCAACAGATTACCCAAGATTCTATCACACAAATTCTGCTGTACACAGATGAAGATGACAGTCATGAAACCTATGCCGCTACATTTGATGAAAATGGCTTATATTTTATCCGCAATCGAGATCTCAATGATGATGCCTTAGACGCCGATTATGCCGACGTGACCTTTTCACTCAAGACGAGCCAAACGATACAAGGAAACATTTATCTTGTCGGAGGTTTCAATCATTTTCAACGTACAGAAGAGAACAAGCTACATTTTGATGAAGAAAACCAAATATGGAAAGTGACTCTACGACTAAAGCAAGGGCTCTATGACTACGATTATGTTCTGGAAGATCAACAAGGAAATGTAATTACGGATGCTTTTTCAGGCACACATTTCCAAACCGGCAATGATTATCAGATATTCATCTATAACCGACGTCCAGGCGCCTATTGGGATGAGCTGGTAGGGTTCGGTCAAAACAGTATAAACAATAGAAACTAAAACCATACTTAACACTTTGAATACACAACAAAACGACGAAAAAAAGCTCAAACGTGGATTGAGCAACCGACATATACAGCTCATTGCCTTAGGCGGAGCCATAGGCACAGGTTTATTCTTAGGAATCGGACAGGCAGCTGTTTTGGCGGGTCCTTCAGTCATCTTAGGTTATGCTATAGCAGGCATGATCGCATTTTTTATCATGCGTCAGTTGGGCGAAATGGTAGTCCATGAACCCGTCTCCGGTAGTTTCAGCTATTTCGCCTACAAATATTGGGGACCATTTGCAGGTTATTCATCTGGATGGAACTATTGGGTGCTCTATCTTTTGGTAAGTATGGCCGAACTGACAGCTATAGGTCATTACGTACAATTTTGGTGGCCGGAAATTCCACTATGGATATCCAGCCTATTTTTCTTTATTGTCATCAATGCCTTAAACCTAGCTTCCGTTAAGGTCTATGGCGAAACGGAATTCTGGTTTTCTATTATCAAGGTCGTAGCCATTATCGCCATGATTATTTTCGGGATTTACCTGCTTCTAAGTGGTAACGGTGGAGAACAAGCTACCATAGCAAACTTAACCAATGATGGAGGTTTTTTCCCAAAAGGTTGGTTAACAACTGGTGAAAATGGTGCTTACCAAGGCTTATTAGCGGCATTAGTCATGATTATGTTCTCTTTCGGCGGATTAGAATTAGTTGGAATCACCGCAGCAGAAGCTGAAAATCCAGAACGCAATATTCCCAAAGCGACCAACCAGGTACTTTGGCGTATCTTAATTTTTTATATCGGCTCGCTGATTATTCTTTTCTCCTTGATGCCTTGGCGACAGATTACTCCGGAGACTAGTCCTTTTGTTGAAGTTTTTGCCAGTCTGAAAGGCATGCAATTTGAACTGGCGGGTAAGACTTATTACTTTACGAACATCATTGCCAATGCTTTAAATATCATCGTACTCACAGCAGCCCTTTCCGTATACAACAGCTGTGTGTATAGCAACTCACGGATGCTCTACGGATTAGCGGAGCAAGGCAATGCACCTAAATTTCTGACCAAGTTGAATAAGAACCACTCGCCGATCAATGCTATTTTGGTTTCCGCAGCCTTGGTCGCTGTCTGTATTGTCATCAACAAAGTGATGCCTGAGAAAGCTTTAGAGGTACTGATGAGTCTCGTGGTATCTTCTCTGGTTATCAATTGGATTATGATTAGCTGGACGCATATATTCTTCAAAAACAAAATCAACAATTTAGGCGAGCCGTCCAAATTTCCGACTTTATTATATCCCTATACAAACTACATTTGCTTACTATTTCTATTAGGCGTATTAATCATGATGTGGTTTACCGGGTTAAAGATTTCAGTAGAACTTATACCTATCTGGTTGCTCCTACTTTACGTGAGTTATCGGTTAGTAAAGAGAAATCAAAATAATAGAAGATAAGTCGTTAAACAAATTTGTAGTCACTTTGTAGATAGTGTACAATAGATGCGTAGATGCTTTGTGGAAATAGTTTATTATGCCTGCTAGTGATAAATTCCTCAACTTTGGATAAGAAAAATTATTCATTTTAAAATATCAAAAACATGGACAACAAAACACTTTCAATCGTATCCTACATCACGATCATCGGATGGTTAATTGCGTACTTTGCAGGAAAAGAAAAGGCAAATGACTTATTGAAGTATCATCTTAGACAATCTTTAGGGTTATTTATTTGCTCCGCTGCTTTCAACATTATTGTCACTATTTTGGTTTTAATTATCCCCGCTTTGGCTATCCTTTCTTACTTTAGCATTATCTTTTTGATCCTTATTATTCTCGGGATCCTAAACGCTGCTAATGAGGTCAAAAAACCATTGCCTATTATCGGTAAAATATTCGAAAATCAATTTGCTTTTATTGGTTAACCTGATTTCCAAAAGACACAGTCATGAGAAAAATATTAATCTATAGTTTAATTGCTTTTCTAGCAGTTCTTTACGCGTCGTGCAATTTCTTGGGTAGTAATCCAGATGAAATCTTTGCAAAAGTCGGGCTGAACGCCAACAAAATTCCAAGGAGCTTCAAAAGGTCTTTCGATGAAATCCGTGCACACCACAAACAGGGTTCTCTGACAATCATTACCAAGGATAATGAAGTAAAAAATGGGGTATCTGCTACAAAATATATCTAAGGCTATTGTGTTTCAACAAGATATCAAAAGCATACAGAAATTGAGAACAGACGAAGAATCGGAGCCTATTATTAACTTAGGCTTGGATATGTTTCGATATGCAGAAGAGATTTATCAAACCGATTTTCCTCGCATTGCCAAAATGATCGACGAGGGGAAACCGGACGAAGAAATCGACACGGCTATTGAGGAGCTTGACAACAGTAAAGGTGTAATATTGGATGAAAAGTATGCAGCCCTAATGGAACAACTGCTCCCCTATGCTGATAAACATGGTGTAAAATATAAGACATTTAACTCACCGTTTTAACTACTTGGTATCTTGACATTAATACGCTATATGAAGAAATGGCTTATTATATTCATCAGCACAATGAGCTTTCTATTTGCGGAGGCCCAACCGACATATCGGTTGGACTCCGTCGTTAGTGTTCGAAGCGATATACAAAAGAAGACTTCTTGGCAGAAACACGATACAGTTCAGAATCGCTTATTCGCCCAACATGAGAACAGAATCGAGACAATTCTCCATGAAGGTTCAAGACACGTTACACAATACGATCAGCGGGGTAACGAGCTTGAACATATCTACAGCAATTGGGACAGCACTGTACATAAATGGATCGAACAAGAGAAAGTTACCAAATCCTACGATAGCCAAGATCGTATGCTTTCCTACATAGAGTACGAAAAAATTGGTACAGACTGGATAGGACTCGCCAAAACCGAACAAATCTTTGAAGAAAGAGCCATCAGCAATATAGAGTATACAGGTAGAGGAGGTCGTTGGCATCCTATTTTTAAAAATGTAGAAATGTTGGGTGACAAAGATGTATCATTGCTCAGTTACAATTACCAATGGGATAGCCTTGCCAACGATTGGGTCTTCTGGATGAAGCACGACAAGACTTTTTCTAGCGACACCTTATTGCACGAATCTACTTATATATGGGAAAATGGCAAATGGATGAACAAAGAAAGGATAAGCTATGTCTATGAAAAAAATAAGCTATCTGACCGTGTAGTCTATTCAGGGACAAAGGACGACTGGCAGTTTAATCACCTTATTCAATTCCGACCATTTGACACAGGTCATGCCGAAGAAGCTTTCTATTGGTCTGTAGAAGAAGAAAAATGGAAACCCGAATCTTTCCAAGAATCCTATATGGATAGACATGGACGGGTAACAGACTATGCCGCCTTTATCTGGAACAAGAAAAAAAGAGAGTATGTCCGCGCTGCACAAGGTATTACCGTATACGACGCAAAGGATAGAATAACATTCTTGCAAGAAGCGCAATACGATGACGAAGGCAAAGGAATCAACGGCTCGCAAATGACTCTTTATTTTGACAAAGAAGACAATTTATATCGTGAAATACACCGCTCTTTCCATCCAAAAGATAGTTGGAGAACTCACCGAACCAAAGAAATCACTTTCCGTAAAGATATCACTTACCAAGACGAACAAGGAAAGACATATGTAATCGACCCAGCTCGATTAGGCATGGAGAACCTATCCAAAAGTCAATATGCTATAGACTACATCTCCATCTACAAACATACTGATGGCCAAAAGATATTGGAAGAAGAGATCAGATATTACTATACCCCGCTATCCGAGAAGTACTGAACAGCGCGCAATACTATACCCAAAAGGTAAACGCTAACTACAAAACCGAGAAAATAATCGATTTTGAAACAGCAATTATTATATTTGAAGGAAAACATAAACCTTCCATTTTATTTTGATATAAAAAATATGATGACTTGGTATAAAAGATCAAACAATGAAATCTAAATATATTCAACTCATGGTCTTGTGTATCGGAATCATCCTGCTGATCCTTTTTATAAACAGGTTTACCACTGTTAATCTCAATTTTACAACAAACTCAAAGAATATTCCTGATTTATCACAACCGATAGAAAATGATTTTTGCAGCATAAAAAGAGTGACTAAAGGCGATTGGAACGAGATACGCTATGACCCGAAAAATGATTTTTATAATATAGCCTGCAAAACAAAGATAAAACATATTGTTTGGACAAAGTTTCAAATGTTGCAATTCCTGCCGAATACAACGACCACGATTTTAAATTGTATGACACTGAAGATCTCGGTATTGAAAACGGAGTATTAAGTATCCGGCTATATAGTATCGGACCAAGTGGAAATCATTTTGCTGGTTTCAAATATGTTGAGAACGAACTTATTCTGATCAGCTATGAAGGCTATTTCAGGGGTGCAGGTTCCCATTCCTCACTGACTTATAATTTTGAAAAAGAACAATTAACAGCAAATACCACAGATGTAATAGACGAAAAAGAAACGACAACATCTGAAATTATTCCTTTAAAAAAGAAAAAATATTTGTTTGAGAATACATCTATTACCGATTTTTATAATCAAGATTAACAAAAAACGGGGTTGGTAATTACCAACCCCGTTTTTTGTTACTGAGCATCCAGCTCTTTAATATAAATATCTCTATACCAAACTTGTGAACCATGTGCTTGCAGTTCAATCTGCTCTTTCGGGAAGATGGACTGATTGCGATCCCAGTAGTTTTCCAACGTTACGTTATCAACCACCAATTCACCGTTCAACCAAACCCAAACTTTCTCGCCGATCATACGGATTTTAAAAGTATTCCATTCGCCCAACACATTATCCGCTACTTTCAACGGGTCTTTCGGATTCTTTGCGTTGTTGTACAAACCGCCAGAACCAACCTGTGCTCCTACTTCTGTTCTGGAAATATCCCAAATCTGTACTTGCGGTGTACCCCTTAGATAAACCCCTGCATCTGGCTCTTTACCGTTAGGGTCTAATTTCCAATCCACTAACATTTCAAAATCACCATAGTGTTTTACCGTAGCGATATTATCACCATGCCCACTGAAAACCAAGTCACCATTGACGGCAGTCCAGTTTTCACGCATATTTTTATCGGCAGCAGCCTGCTTATCTGCCAACTCCTTCTCCGACATCTGTGCGCGCTTGATTGGATTTTCTACCAATCCTTTCCAACCAGTCAAATCTTTACCGTTGAAAATGGACACATAGCCTTCGCCGGCAGACATTTCAGACAAGTGGCGCACAATGGCTTCACGCAAATACGCACTTTCACTACCCGAAAGATTACTCATTGCGGCATTCAGTATATTACGTACATCCGTACCATCAAAATCATGAGTTTCCGTAGCAATGCTCATTGCAGTATTCGTTGCCGACCCTTTCAGTTCCGCATCATTCATATACTTCGCCGCGAACATCATCGCCTGATACGTTCCCGTTCCTTGCAAACTACCTAAAACCGAACGTTTCTGTGCTGTATTTTTAGCCAAAGCAAAAGCATCTTTCAACAGCAACGTTTTCTGTTCAGCAGTATGGATGCTTGCATTGATCTGACGAACCAATCCACGGAAAGCCGTCTCAAAATTAGCTTCGTCCTTTTCCGTACGGGACAACGTAATCAAGGTAGGCAACGCGTCTGGTGTAGACCAGCCGGACAAAGAAGCAATTGCTGCATTGCGAAGATTTGCATTATCCAGGTAACTCTTCACCGCTTTCAGCGCATCATCCCCTCCTATTCCAGCAAATACAGGAAAGTATTTTACAGATTGTGCTGTCGGATTACTTGCAATACTTGCTGCCAACGCTTTGATTTTAGCGTCTGTATCGTTACTACTATGTAACGCAATAACCAAAGCCTGTTGAATATATCGGGCATCGCTTTCGGAAGCTTCCGGCAACAATTTGACCAAAGCATCGTAATCAGCAGCATTAACCACATTTGGCAAAGCTTTTAAAGCAGCAGTCTTTACATTATTGTCAGCCGATGAAAGCAATGGCAATACAACTTGTGAGGATTGTGCATTCGTACGTTGGGACAACAATTCCAATAATACCAATTGCGTCTTTACATCTGAACCGGCAACCGACTTGTTTATAGACTCTACAACGGTAGGGTTTTTCGAAGAAAGCAACAAAGATTTGATAGCTTCCGTAGTCAATGCGTCAGCCTGCGCGATTTCACCGATTAAATAATCCGTGTTCGCATCATTAGAAAGCTTGGATAAAGTATTCAGAGCCGCTATTTTAGCACGGGTATGCTGTACATTTCCCAAAGATTTTTCAATAGCAGGCACATCGTTAGCCGATGCTTCTTTCGCTAAGAAGTTCAAGATGCTTTCTTGTACCTCCGGTGAAGATTTTCGCAAAGTAGCAATCAGCGTTTTCGTGTCTGCATCTGATCCATGTTCACGCAACAAATCCAATGCCGCTGCGCGATACAAGGTATTGCTGCTACTGGCAGCTTTCATCAGTTGTTTACGTATCTTCGCTGGATTAGCTTTTGTAAGCAACTGTAAAGCCCCAACCTGTAAAGTGGCCGACCCTGCTTTTTCAGCTTCCTTAGAAATTGTTGTTGCGATAGAGGTCGCTAACTTTTGCTGACCTTCATCAAATAGATTGTTGGCATAATCCAAAGTCAATCCACCGATATTGCTTTTATCGAATTGATAATTTACAGATTTCAGTTTCTGCAAGAACACAGGAGCAGATTTAGCACCTGCTATTTTGCTTAAAGCAGTATACGTATTGCGCTGAAAGTTTTCATCCTGATATTTAGCTAATGTCGCCAGAATAGCGTCTTCATCAGATTTAGAACGTAAATCGCCTAATGCTGCGACAATAGCTGTGGTAGCTTTCTCAGAACCTGCTTCCGCCAACGCTTTGGACAAAGCCTGCGAAGCTTCCGCTGTACGAATACCGTTCAATGCCAATGCAGCCCGGTCTACCAAATAATCGTCCTTCAGATAAGGCACGATAGCTTGGATAGCTTCATTTTTAGAAGCCTGCTTCATCAATGTCAGTACAAAACCTTTGTTATCTTTGTCGCTGATTCTATCTAAAGCCAGAATAAGACCTTCAGAGAAAGTCGCTCTTTTAGCATCCATCCCCGATTGCATAACGTAGAACGCATAGGAATTTGCGGCATATTCTACTGCGGCATTGTCCTGTCCTTGCGGTTTCAATCCTTGTAAAAGTGTAGCGATGTCTTCTGCAGTAAAGCTTTCCAACTCCCGCATAGCCGATAAGAACTTAACCTGCTCTTCGGCAGGTTGCTGTGCCAGCACATCGGCAATCTTGGCTGTAGATGTCTTATGTGCCGGTTGTTGGGCATAGGCGCCAACTTGAAGCAATAATAAAGCTGATAATGTATTAAATACTTTTTTCATTTCTTGTCGATAGATAGAATTAAATGGTCCAAGGTCCTCGCATCGGTTGATCAATCAAACGGTTAGCCGCTTCGTCATTCACAAACTCCTGCTTATCCGAATCGAAATGTAAGGTTCTGTTTAAGCGGAGTGCTGCAAGCCCTAAATTTACTAATGTTGCGGAATAATATCCGTTCTGTTCATTCAATGCAAATTTCTGACGTGTACGACAAGCCTCCACAAAATCCGTCATCTGCGGAGCAGGATCTGGGAATTGTGCTAATTTTCTTTCCAAATCCGGAATATCCGAAACGAAACCTTTATAAAGTTTACCTTTTGGTCCTTCGATATAGGCTTGTCCTGCTTCCGTTCCTGCGCCATCCAGTACGATCTGGCAACCATCGGCATACGTATAGGTAATTTTACGCCATGTCCCTACCGCGTCGTTGTGTTGTTGCGGAGCATCAACTTCAATCTTGACAGGACTTTCATCGTCTTTACCTAAGAAATATTGAACAGGATCTAGATAATGCTGTCCCATATCGCCAAGCCCCCCCCCATCATACTCCCAATAACCACGGAAAGTCGTATGAACACGGTGCGTGCTGTATGGTTTGTATGGCGCCGGACCCAACCACATATCATAGTCCAGCTCCTTAGGTGCCTGCTCCACCGGTAAATTCTCCTTCCCTACCCAATAAAATTTCCAGTCAAAACCCGTATGCTTACTGATAGTCACTTTCAAAGGCCAACCCAACATACCCGTATCCACTAACTTTTTCACTTTCTTAACAGGCGTATTCAATCCGTAGAAATTAGCGTCAAAACGGAACCAGGTGTTCAAGCGGAAAATATTTCCATGTTGCGCCACGGCTTCTTTCACTTTTTTACCCTCACCTATCGTACGTGTCATCGGTTTTTCACACCAGATGTCTTTGCCTGAACGCGCTGCTTCCACGGCCATAATACCATGCCAGTGCGGAGGTGTTGCAATATGGACAATATCCACTTCAGCATTTTGGATTAGATCACGAAAATCATGATACTCCTTTACCCCACCGCCCAAAACTTTTTGAGCCAAAGACAAATGACGGCTATCTACATCACAGATAGCAACGGTTTTTGTTCCCGCATATTCAAAATGGCCTCTTCCCATCGAACCTACTCCGATGACGCCCTTAGTCAAATGATCACTCGGAGCCAAGAACCCTTTACCACCAAGGACATAGCGGGGAACTATCGTAAAAGCTGCAGCACCAATCAATGACTTTTTAATAAAATCACGTCTTGAAGTGTTTTTTTCCTTCATTTTTATTGCGTTAGTTTAATTGAATGTTAACAAAAAATATAATTGTAGCCTAAGTTATCAAATTATTGGCAATAAATTGTAGATTTATTCACGAAAAACGAAATAGACCCAAATGACATTCTGTAGAACAGCAGCATTAGACCGTATAAAACAAACGACCGATTGGGACATCGTCATTATCGGCGGTGGAGCAACCGGTTTGGGCATTGCCGTGGATGCCGCTTCCCGAGGCTACAGAACATTGCTACTGGAAAAACACGATTTTGCCAAGGGTACTTCCAGCAAAAGCACAAAACTGGTACATGGTGGGGTACGCTATCTGGCGCAGGGCAATGTCAAACTGGTATACGGTGCTTTAAGAGAACGCGGTTTAATATTTCAGAATGCTCCGCACGTTTCTTTCGTCCAAAGCTTTGTTATCCCTACCTACAGCCTTTGGGACAAATGGAAATTCATCATCGGGTTAAAACTATACGATTGGATGGCCGGAAGCCTGCGCATTGGAAAATCCGTCATCCGCAACAAGCAAGAAGTGTTGAGCATGCTCCCTACACTACAGCCCAAAGGTCTGTTGGGTGGAATACAATATTTCGACGGACAGTTTGACGATGCTCGGTTGGCTATCAATCTGGCACAGACAGCCGCTGAACATGGCGCAACTTTACTCAACTATGCGGATGTTATCAACATAACCAAAAACAAACAAAGCTATGTGAGTGGACTTTCCTTCACTGACCGCACAACCCAACAATCTTACACAATTTCCGCTAAGGCAGTCATCAATGCTACGGGTGTATTTGTAGATGACATCCTAAAAATGGACAGCCCTAGCCACACCAACCTTGTGCGTCCCAGCCAAGGCACGCATATCGTTATCGACAAACATTTTTTGGGTGACAAAGATGCCTTGATGATTCCTAAAACCAGCGACGGGCGCGTTTTATTTGGTGTTCCCTGGCATGATAAAGTGCTCTTAGGTACAACCGACACACCGTTGGAACAACATCAAATCGAGCCCAAACCCTTGGAAGAAGAGATCGATTTCATATTAAAGACAGCGAGTCAATACCTCACTCAAGCTCCACAACGGAAAGATATACGCACTATATTTGCCGGATTACGCCCTCTCGCAGCTCCGACAAAGGACAAGCAAAGCACCAAGGAAATCTCGCGCGACCATAAGCTTATCCAAAGTTCATCCCGAATGATTACCATTACTGGTGGGAAATGGACAACTTACCGCAAAATGGCTGAGGAAACGGTAGATTTAGCCGTAAAAACTGCCAGACTTCCCGAACAACCTTGTCAGACAAAGCACCTGCCTATCCACGGCGCTACATCCACACGCTATGAGGGGCATTGGCAGGTCTATGGAGACGATTATCCTCGTATTGTGGAACTCATGCAAACCCATCCTTCATCGGCAGAAAAGCTACACCCAGATTATGATTTCCGAATGGCAGAAGTGATCTGGGCTTGTCAACATGAAATGGTGGTCAAACTAGAAGATTTCCTTGCACGACGAATACGTTTTCTACTTCTTGATGCTAAAGCTTCTCTCGAAGCTGCCCCCAAAGTAGCCAAGCTGATGGCTGAGCAATTAGGCAAAGACGAGCAATGGATTGCAGCAGAGTTGAGTGATTATCAAGAATTAGTTGAAACCTATATAGTATAAAAAATTAAATCCATAAACTGTGATTATGACCAAAGAATTTATTTTAGCGTTAGACCAGGGAACAACCAGCTCTCGGGCAATCCTGTTCAATAAAAAAGGACAGATTGAAAATGTAGCACAGAAAGAATTTACACAGATATATCCGAAATCAGGTTGGGTAGAACACGATGCACAGGAAATCTGGTCATCGCAATTGGCTGTACTTACCGAAGTTATTGCAAAAGCCAAAATCAAACTGCCACAAATCAAAGGTATTGGAATTACAAACCAGCGCGAGACTACTATCGTGTGGAACAGGAAAACAGGCGAACCTATTTATAATGCTATCGTATGGCAAGACAGGCGTACGGCAGAATATTGCAAACAGCTTGCCGATAAAGGGCTTGATAAAAAGATACAAGAAAAAACAGGACTGCTCATCGATGCTTACTTCTCCGCTTCCAAAATTAACTGGATTTTAACTCATGTCCGTGGTGCTAGAAAGTTAGCAGACAAAGGTGAGCTGGCTTTCGGAACAGTGGATTCATGGCTGGTCTATAATCTAACCAATGGTGAAAAACACATCACCGATGTTTCCAATGCATCACGCACTTTGTTATTTAATATCCACACCTTGGCTTGGGATGAAGAGCTGCTTACCCTTTTCGACATTCCGAAATCCATGTTACCGGACGTCTGCAGCAGCTCCGAAGTATATGGCGAAACCAGTACCGAATTAGGAAGCAAACCGATCCCTATTGCCGGTATCGCAGGCGATCAGCAAGCAGCTCTGTTCGGACAGCTATGCACACAAAAAGGCATGGTCAAAAACACCTACGGCACAGGTTGTTTTTTATTGATGAACATCGGCAAAAAACCAGTTATATCAACCAATAAGTTGGTCACAACAGTAGCCTGGAAAATAGGAAGTGAAGTAAATTATGCATTGGAAGGCAGTATATTTATCGGCGGTGCCGTTGTACAATGGTTACGCGATGAATTGGGCATTATCAAAAAATCCAGTGATGTGGAGCGATTGGCAACACAAGTAGATAATTCAAATGGCGTTTATCTCGTTCCAGCTTTTTCTGGATTGGGTGCTCCCCATTGGAATCCACAAGCTCGAGGTACGCTTTTGGGATTATCCCGAGGCTCAAACGATGCACACATAGCACGAGCAGCATTGGAAAGTATTGCTTATCAAACCTACGATATTTTGAAAGCCATGGAAATCGATGCCAAATCTAAAATTAAAGAATTAAGAGTTGATGGCGGAGCAACACAAAATCAATTTTTGATGCAATTCCAGGCTAATATCCTACAGACCAATGTCATTCGGCCGGCAATTACTGAAACAACAGCAATGGGTGCAGCTTTTCTTGCCGGACTTGCCGTTGGTTTTTGGAAAAACCGGGAAGAATTACAAGCGCTCTGGAAAGAGGAAAAGACTTTCATGGCTGATAAAAAGAAAAAGCACAAAGTCGAGATACAAGAGTGGAAACGCGCAACGGAGACAGTAAAATATTGGGCAAACTATCAAAACTCTTAATTATGACACCTTTTATAGCAGAACTTATAGGCACTGGTGTAATGATACTACTGGGAGGTGGCGTAGTAGCCAATGTATTATTAAAAGACACCAATGGAAACAATAGTGGCTGGATTGTAATCAGCACCGCCTGGGCTTTGGCCGTATTTGTGGGCGTAAGTATCGCAGGACCATACAGTGGCGCGCACTTAAATTGTGCGGTAACTTTGGCCAATCTTGCTTTAGGGACCATGGATTTATCCACCGCTATAAATTATATGGCGGCACAGTTTCTAGGGGCTATGCTGGGAGCTTTAGTCGTTTGGTTAGTCTATAAAGATCATTTTGACCGCACCACCGATGCAGGAGCTAAACAAGCCGTGTTCTGCACCTCCCCTGCAATAAAAAACCTACCTGTCAATTTTTTGAGCGAAGCCGTAGCTACCTTTGTCCTGATATTTACTATCCTGCATTTTACAGATGCGAAACTCGGTGAGTCAAACACAATTGATCTAGGTTCTATCGGGGCTATTCCAGTTGCCTTTTTAGTTTGGGTAATCGGGCTTTCTTTAGGCGGGACAACAGGATATGCGATTAATCCGGCTCGAGACTTAGGACCTCGTATCGTGCATGCACTGCTTCCTATCCAAGCAAAGGCTGGGTTTAATCTCTCGTATGCTTGGGTTCCGGTCGTTGCTCCGATGGTGGGATCACTCTTGGCGGTCTTACTGCATACCTATATCTCTGGGTAATACGCTGTAACAAAAGAAGACTTCCGAAGTTGTTGAAACTTCGGAAGTCTTTTTTGTATTTGCCCTTAAATCGTTCTCGTTTGCAACGAGGAGGCATTCTAATACTCGTTGCCGCATCGTCGCGCCTCAGCTATGACGAAGGCTCAAGCGAGTACGAGAGAGTGTACAATAAATTGTCATCTTGAGTCTCGCCCAAGGCGAGAAAAGACACAATTTGCTGATCTTCAAACATATTAAGTCCTTCCCGCTTGAAGCGAAACTCATTCTCATACTCATTACCACTATCGCTTAAACGAGTACGAGAGAAAGAACACTATTTAATCCTGTACCGTCCATACTAACTTATCAATGGCATAGCCCGATTGTTTCGCATAGTCTAAGTATTTCTGTTTAACTTCCTCGGGAATATTTTTATCTCGGGACAATATCCATAAGTAATCTAAGTTCTCACCGAATACCAAAGCATACCGGTAATCCTCATCAACCATAACCACATTATAACCCGAATAAAAAGGGCCGAAAAAAGAAACCTTTAATGCACCTTCATTTTCCCCACGAAGAAAACGCGCTTTACCCACACTTTGTTTATTCTTCTCCTTGACCATATCGTACCCCTGATTATTTACACGGATACTCCCGTCATCGTTTAGTGTATAAGTCGCAAGCACATTTTTCAGATTTTTCTCCCAATAGAAATCCATACGGGCAATTTCATACCACGCCCCTATATATTTTTCTTTTTCGAAATTTTCCACTACCGCAACTTCCGATCTGACTGGTTTCAGTGCATTATAAAGAGCTGTACCTGCAGCCACAGCCGCTAACAATAACAATGATTTTTTCTTATCCATATTAGTAAAATAATGAAAATGAGGAAAAAGTTTTTCAATACAAGTATCTTGATTAAAACAAAAAAAATACTGTCAACAATACTAAATTAAAAGGTGAATTGTATTGTTCATAATAGAATTAAATTATAGTCGTGACGACATCAATCTTTCCTTTAGTTGCATTTGAATATGGGCAGATATGGTGCGCAAGTTCAACAAGCTTTTGTGCAGTCCTACTTTCAATACCCGGAAGGCAAACGAATAGTCTAGCTTGTAACTGATAGGCCTCGCAAGACACTCCAAGATCTACTTCCGCATCCACATAAGTATCTTCAGGAAGTACTGTCCCAAGCTTTCTAACTGCAATACCTAAAGCACCAATATAACATGCAGACCAGCCAACTGCAAATAGCTGTTCTGGATTTGTTCCTTTTCCTGCCGATCCCGGACGAGACAATAGCACATTCAATTTTTCGTCGCTGCTCTTTCCAATTCCGTCCCTACCACCCGTTGTGTGTGTGCTCGCTGTGTAGATTACTTTTTCGATGTTGTTCATTGTTCATGTTGTTTAATTAATGATGAATTGTCTTCTACTTTTACTGACCCCTAATTATTTTGCTTTATTTTTTTCTTTTTGTGCCTGTTGGCATCTCATATCTCTATTTCACAAAGATAATATAAAGCCCTGATACTAAGAACGACCATAATTGGCTCAATATTAAATTTGAAGACAGAATCCAGCAGAAATAAAAGAATTTACACACTTTTGGGGACAGTGCCTCTTATAACACAACAAACTCTTTCGTTGACGCAACAAACTCTTTCGCTAACACGCCAAACTCTTTCGCTAACGCACCAAACTCTTTCGCCAACACGCCAAACTCTTTCGCTAACGCACCAAACTCTTTCGCTAACGCACCAAACTCTTTCGCCAACACACCAAACTCTTTCGCCAACACACCAAACTCTTTCGCCAACACACCAAACTCTTTCGCCAACACACCAAACTCTTTCTCTAACACGTCAAACTCTTTCGCTAACACGCCAAACCATTGTAAACCTACATCAAACAGTTTAGGCTTTACAAAGGCCTGTAATATGCCATTCATCGCTTACCACTTATAACTTATTTGGAAACTTCAGGTGTCTGTGATAGCTTTGCAAAAAGAAAGAATATTTTGTACACAAAAGAAGAAGCAAAAAAACTAAAAGAGAAGTTCTGGACCAGCTTTGGTCAATATATGTCCTTAAATTTATCGGACGAAGGCCTCAAAACCAATTGGATAAATTACAAAACGGGCATAAAGCATCTGTACTTCCGTATGGATGCGGACAACAAAACTGCTCAAATCTATATCGAAATAGCCCATACTGACGAAGGAATCCGCGAACTTATCTTTGCCCAGTTTCAGGAATACAAAGCTATATTGCATGCTGAATTGGGGGAGGAATGGGAATGGGACACCTGCTATTATGATGCCTACGGAAAGCCAACAGCAAGGATAGGAATCGTACTTGAGGAGAAAGTTTCCGTATTTAAACAGGAGGACTGGCCAAAACTCATCAGCTTCTTCAAACCCCGAATCATAGCTTTAGACAACTTTTGGAGCAATGCGAAATATGGCTTTGACATGTTTAAATAAGCATAGATATACTTAACTTTACCCACATGAAAACAATACTAAAACTTATACTTATCTGCTTACTAGTCTTGCAACATCAATTCGCAAATGCTTGGGGCATGACCGGTCACCGGGTCATTGCGGAAATTGCAGAAAACCATCTGAACAAAAAAGCAAAAAAGAATATCCAAAAAATCATTGGCAACCAAAAACTGGCTTACTGGTCCAACTGGGCGGACTTCATCAAATCCGATCCAGATCCTGCATTAAACCGGACAGGTTCCTCTCATTTCCTAAACACCAATGGCGATCTTTCTTTTGAAGCTTTTGTGCAGGAAATCCAAGCCAGTCCGGATTTTAACCTTTACAAATCCTACAACCGCATCAAAGAAGAAGCCAAACAGGCAGGGCTCTCACAGAAACAGCAGGAACAAAACCTATATTTCATTATCCATTTATTAGCCGATGCTCACCAGCCTATGCATGTCAGCCGTGCGGAAGATCTTGGTGGCAACAAGATTGAAGTAGAATTTTTTGGACATAAGACCAATATACACCGTGTTTGGGACTCGGATTTGGTAGACAATGAAAAATACAGCTATACAGAATATGCTCGTGTGTTGGACATCCATTCCCCGGCCTATTACAAGCAATTTACGGAAAGTAGTTTTGAACAATGGTTGTATGAATCCCATCAAATGGCAAATACCATTTATGATGATGTTGCTAAAAATGCCAACTTGCGGTACGAATATATCTATCAGAACAAATACCGTATGGAAGAGTGTTTATTAAAAGCAGGCCTCCGCTTGGCAAAAGAACTAAACGAGATATACGGGAGATAGTCCCGATGAGAATTTTCAGAAAAGTAGAATAGATTGTCATGGTGAGCGAAGTCGAACCACGATAATCTATTCCTCGACTTCGCTCAGACTGACAGTATTGAAGCCTCAAACATCGTCGTCATTGCGAAGAAGAGGCACAGCCTGTCCCGAGTATCGGGAAGGATAAAGCAATCTGACGATGTCAAAATCGTAGAAGAAAACTCGTTTGCAACGAGTATGAAGAAAACTCTGAGGATGTGATACATACTCGTTACCGCTATGCTCAAACGAGTACGAGAGGTGGTAATACAAACCTTCAAGGTTTCAGATTTAACTTTCCCGATGATACCGCTGCGCGATAATAGTAACCACCAGAATCTGAAACGCGTGGAAAATCATCAAGGGTAAAAAGAATAACCCTGCACTGGTAGAATTAGCAAACAAAAACTTCCCGAAGACAGAACCGTGTGTCAGTGATTTTTTTGACCCACAAAACAACGCTGTAATACGGTCTTCCCTATTGAAGCGAAAAACGTATTTTACCAAGACATAAATCAGTCCATATACCAGAAAGAATAAGACCACAACTCCGGCGAACAGTGCTAAAAGATAGTTTTGGCTTATCTTATCAAAAACACCGCCAACGAAGGATTCTGCAAAGCTGGCATAAACGATGAGTAAGATAATACTTTTATCGAATTGGCTCAATTGCTTGCTGTATCGAGTTGCCCACTTGCCCCAATAAGGTTGCAACAGCAATCCCAAAATAACCGGAATGATGATTTCCTTGATAAGTCCCCAATACACATCGCCCCATACATTGATTTCCTCAAATTCCAAAAAGAACTGCATCCACAATGGTGTAATCAACACCCCCAATAAGCCGGAAATACTTGCATTGAAAATAGCTGCCGGAATATTGCCCCGGGCAATGGATACCATGACCACAGAAGAAGAAACCGTGGAAGGCAATGCCGCCAAAAAGAAAAATGACAGCCAGAAATCATGTTGTACAGCGTTCTCAACCAAAGGATAAAACGGAAACACAAGCAGCGGAAACAGCCCAAAAGTAGCAAATTGTACCAAGAGATGCAGTCGCCAGTTACCCAGCCCCTCCCTAATCTGCTTAAAGCTTAGCTTCAACCCATAAAAGAAAAATATCAGCGATACGCCTACGGTTGTCACCCACCTCAACACTTCGCCATCCCGCCATTGAGCGAGTTGCGGAAATACATAGGCTACACCAATAACAAGCAGTAACGCGACAATAAAGCCATCGAATTTAACTTTCTTTGAAAATGACATGCCCCAAAGATAAAAAATTCCCATTGAAACGGTATCCTTTCATCTGTTTTGACAGATAATTACCATTTTATCAAAAAATTACTGCAATAAATGCGATGCATATAATATATTTGCAGTATCATGAGTACACCATCATATTTATCAGATAGGATTAACAATTTATCCGAATCTGCGACCCTAAAGATGACAAAATTAGGGCGCGAGTTGGCTGCTAAAGGCGTCAACGTTATCAGTTTAAGTGTGGGCGAGCCCGACTTCAACACCCCTGACAACGTTAAAAATGCTGCAAAGAAGGCTCTGGATGACAACTTCACCCGCTATTCACCCGTTCCGGGATACCCAGATCTGCGTCAGGCTATCGTGGACAAGCTAAAGCGTGAAAATGGATTAGACTACGAACCTTCACAGATTGTAGTATCTACAGGAGCGAAGCAATCCTTATCTAATGTGATCCTAACCTTGATAAATCCGGGCGATGAGGTCATCATTCCGACCCCATATTGGGTTTCTTATTCGGAAATGGTTGTTCTTGCTGAAGGTAAATCAGTATTTATTAATACAGATATTGAATCTGACTTCAAGATTACGCCAGAGCAATTGGAAGCTGCCATCACACCGAAAACGAAACTATTCATGTTCTCGTCACCTTGTAACCCAACCGGGTCTGTCTATAACAAGGAAGAATTAGCGGCATTAGCCAAAGTTTTTGAAAAACACCCACAGATTTTTATTCTTTCCGATGAGATTTATGAACATATCAACTTTGTTGATAAGCATGAATCTATTGCGCAATTTGACAGCATCAAAGACCGCGTGATTATTGTCAATGGTTTTTCCAAAGCATTCGCGATGACCGGCTGGCGATTGGGCTATATTGCTGCCAACAAAGAGATTGCTGCCGCAAACGACAAGCTACAGGGACAAACTACATCTGGAACATGCTCTATCGCACAGAGGGCTGGTATCGTGGCCTACAACGAAGGTTTGGATAGTGTGCAACAGATGAAAGAAGCTTTCCTCCGTCGCAGACAATTGGTATACGATTTATTAAATGACATCCCGGGTGTGAAAACCAACCTTCCACAAGGTGCTTTTTATTTCTTCCCGGAAATCAGTTCCTTTTTCGGTAAAAAAGACACACAAGGCAACGTCATCAAAGATTCTGCCGACTTGGCTTTATACCTATTAAACGAAGGACATATTGCTACTGTTGGAGGTGACTCTTTCGGAAACAATAATTATATCCGTCTTTCCTACGCTGCTTCGGATGAAAACCTCAAAGAGGCTTTAAGAAGAATGAAAGAGGCTTTAGGAAAATTAGCCTAACACATAAAAAAACGAAGCCAATTGGCTTCGTTTTTTTATGCTATATTTGTGCTAATAAATATAGCATTCCTTACATGAAACGTTCCGGAACAGCAGATCTTCCCTTGCATTATGGCAAAGTGCCTGCCTGGCTCTACGAGCGTATGTCAGCCTTGGGGCTTTCTATTGTAGAAGTTATATTGGCAGACTATGGTCCGGATGAGGTGCTAAGGCGGTTAGCTGACCCATTCTGGTTTCAGAGCTTGGGCTGTGTCTTAGGGATGGACTGGCATTCTTCCGGTATTACCACCTCTGTCATGGGTGCGCTAAAGCGAGCCATTAATCCCCAAGCAGCTTCTTTGGGTATCTATATCTGTGGCGGAAAAGGTAAGTTTTCAAAAGATACGCCTACTGAGTTATTGCGCATAGCCGACCATACAGGCTTACCCGGCAACGAATTAGTGCGAGCCAGTAAATTATCAGCCAAAGTAGACAATACGTCCATACAGGACGGCTATCAGCTTTATTTGCACAACTTCATCGTATCGGACAAAGGGAATTGGACAGTCGTGCAACAAGGTATGCATGACCACAATGGAACGGCACGGCGCTATCACTGGCATTCCGCTAATATGCAGTCGTTTATCGACAATCCACATACTGGTATCGAAGGACTTTCGCAAGGTACTATTCTCAACCTTACGGATACACAAGCAGCCCCGAACCGACAGGGCATTCTGGATATTTCCCATGAAGACCCTACCAAGATATTGCAGGAATTTACGCACTTGGTTATGCCTACCCGACACGACATACGCTCTTCTGATGTAGACTTGAAACGTCTGGGGGCATTACTCTACGTGACCCGCGAAATGCCATTGGACAATTTTGAGGATCTTCTTTTGCTGAAAGGTGTTGGTCCACGTACAATGCAATCTTTGGCACTGGTCAGCGAAGTCATCCACGGTGCTCCGGCTCGTTTCCGTGATCCCGCCCGATTTGCCTTTGCTCATGGTGGAAAGGATGGTCATCCCTTCCCTGTCCCTCTCGACATTTATGACGACAGCATACAGATATTAAAAAAAGGTATTGAAAAATCAAAGTTGGGCAATAGCGATAAATTGCAATCTATACATACGCTCCACGAAATTATCTTGCAGGCCGAGACACATTTTACACCGAAATTTGACGTGCAGCAAGTCATCGAACAGGAGCGCCGTGATTCCTGGAAGTACGGCGGTATGACCTGTGAAGGAAAAGCAAAGCCATACCCTCAGGACAATCAGCTATCCCTTTTTTAAGCTTCTCCCCTTCTTTTTGTTAAAGATTGTTAATACAACCCTGCGGATGTAATGTTTCGTCCATAGCGGACGTTATTATTGTACTTTTCATAGATTAGTTTATAATTGGTTAGTTAGCAGAGATCCCGGAGTTCCCCGCTCCGGGATTTTCTTTTCTAAAAAAATTACACCTCAACACAATATTCCCGAAATACCATCGTTTTAATAATACAAAGAAAGCAATAAACAGGTGATAGCCAATAGGCATCATCTTCAAAATAAACGCTTCTTTATTGAATTTTGTAAAGAATAAGCAAAGGGTTTATTCGAAAAAAGAAACAAGAGAACATAAGAAACAAGAAACGAAAAAAAAGAAAAACAGTAAAGAAGTCTGAAAGGGTTTAGAAGAGATTCTAAACCCTTTTGCTATATATAATGCCGCCATTATTTCAGCAAATTCGTAACAAAATGGATATTCTTATTTTCTGAAAGGTTCAGAATCTCTAGAACTTCGTAACTTTATGACTATACAACTTCATAACTTAAGAAATGAACAAAAACCTTATTTACCTGTTTACCTGCATGCTATTTATAGCCTTGTCTTCGAGCAGTTGCCAATCTTCCAAAGCAACATCACACAAGGAATTTCCGATGTTCTGGACTTGGTTAGATTACCGTTCTGATATAAATTTTGATTCACTGTGTCGGGAAATGAACGAGTTGGGGATTGAAGGAGTCATGCTTAACGCACCTACCCCCGAGGATTATAAAGTAGCCATTCCCATTGCAAAAAAATATAATATTCAAGTCTACGCGTGGCTATGGACTATGAATCTGGAACATGACAGAGAAAAAATATTAAAAGAACACCCCGAATGGTTCAGTGTCAACAGGTTGGGGAATAGTCTAGCGGATACAACAGCTTATGTGGGGTATTATAAATTTCTGTGTCCTATTCTTCCTGAAGTGCAGGAATATATTAAAGCAAAAGTAAAATCTTATGCGGAAATAGAAGGCCTAGATGGTATCTCCATCGATTACCATCGGTTTGTGGATGTTGTTCTTCCGACTACGCTTTGGCCAAAATACGGAATTGTTCAAGACCGTGAGTATCCAGAATGGGATTTTGGTTATCACCCCGAAATGATTAAACGTTTTCAAGAAGAACATGGTTATGATCCTCGCGAGCAGGAAGATCCATCGAAAGACACGACATGGAGACAATTTCGTTGTGACCGCATCACAGATGTAGCCAATATGATTGCTGACGTCGTTCACGAGCATGGAAAAACCATGGCTGCATCACCATTCCCAACACCAAAAATGTCTGCACGTATGGTTAGACAGGATTGGGGAAAATGGAACTTAGATATTGTTTTCCCTATGGTTTATCACCAATTTTATACAGAAGATGTCAGCTTCATTGCCGACTGTACCATTGACAATGCAAAGAACAAAAATCCAAACACCAGTTTATACTGCGGCATTATGGCCAACGACAGTACAGAAGTAATCCAAGCCATGGACGCTGCTTTAGAAAATGGTGCGCAGGGAATAGCGATATTTACCATGCGCAGCCTAAAAAGCCCGGAAATAAAACAACAATTCAAAGCTTATACCGATAAAGCGAAGGCTTTACGTAAAGAAAATGGTGGTATCTATCCTACAAAAACCACCTCAAAGATTAACAAAAACCCTTTCGAGAACCAGCATATTATGAGCCGTATCGAAAAACGTATTCAACGAGATATTCAGGCTAAGAATAAACTAAAATCCAGCCCTACATTATCCCTTTCCCCCTATGAGTTAGTAGAGGAATACGACGTAACCAAGCGCTATAAGATAGAAGATAAGAATAGTGGACAGGTTTTCCATATCACATTCTATTTCTATGGCGATCTGTTATCAGGTTGGGACGTGAAAGCCATATAATTTATCGTAGAGGGGTAAAAGAAAGTTAATTTTTGTTAACGGCACAGGACTAAACTCTATAATGGCATCGCAATTGTAACCTATATATGACAATCAAAACATAAGGTATCATTAAAAAAAGAGTTTATGAAAACAAGTATCAAAATTTTAAGCTTACTGTTTATTGCCCTATTTACTTTTGCCTCCTGTAGCAAAGATGACGATCCTTCAGATAACGATTTGTTTATCGGAAAATATGAAGGTCCGATTTCCTTTTCCAGTTCAAATGAGGGCGATACCGATGTGCCGAGGAAAGACGGTTCAGTTACAGTAACGAAAATTGGAGATAATTATACCTTCAATTTTTCCGATGGCATTCCTACATTAAGCAATATCGAAATGAAAAAGGGCGACAACAACACGCTGATTATCGGCGATGGCGCTTTAGGAACCATTACAATAACGGCCTCCACGCTGGTAATTGCGTATACAACGGATGGCCGTGCATGGACAGCCAATTGCGAACGCTAATAAAGTATGTAGATAAAGCATAGAAAAGCCAACCTTAAGAAGGTTGGCTTTTCTATGCTTTATAATCCTACCGAATGTTTATTTTTATCCTATGGATATTGCCAAAAGGTTTAACAGAATAGTCTCAATATATTTTCATCTGCAAGCTAAGTCGGTAGTTAAAGCTCAGGAACTAGCTACACGTTTTGAAGTAAGCTTGCGCACGATTTATCGGGATATTAAAGCCTTGGAGCAAGCCGGTGTCCCCATATATGGAGAAGCAGGAACGGGCTATACGCTGATGGACGGTTATCGGCTTCCTCCTACCCGCTTCTCCTCCGAAGAGATATTAAGTCTTACTGCCGCAGACAAGTTAATGAGGAAATTTGTCGATGCTGACCTGTACAAAAACTTTGATACGGCAATCAACAAGATAAAAGCACATTTACGCTATACGGATAAAGACCAGATAACCACTTTGGAAAATAATATGTGGATGAGTTCTATAGGCAATACCTTCAACGAGCAAGTTCCTTCAGCCCTTTCTACTCTCTTTGAAAGTATTGCCGAACGTAAAATAGTAAACCTAAGTTACCAAGGCAATGCATATACAGAGTGCTCTTATCGGGAAACAGAGCCTGTCGGTGTTTTTCATCAGGGGAATTATTGGTATTTTATGGCCTATTGCCACCTAAGAGACGATTATCGACAATTCCGAATTGACCGAATACAGCAAATCAAGCTAACGGATAGAAACTTCACCAAAGCACACCGTGAACTTTCTTTCTACTTACCGCAAAAGGAAGATATTTCCACCACAACAGTTCGGATTTCCGTTCCTGTATCATTTGCTCACTATATGCATTGGGACCGCCCTTATTACGGGTTTATTGAAGAAGAAGTAATAGATGGGCATGCAATTATGACATTTCATAGCCGAAATGTGGAAGAAGAATTTGCCCGTTGGTTTTTGATGTTTGCCGACAAGGCAATTATTTTAGAGCCTATGAGTTTAAAAATGCGAATAAAGGAACTTGTAGATGCTATTCGTATTCCTTAATTTTTTCATCTCTTTACTTCTTATTTACAGTCAAAAACAGTAAGTTTATAACTATAATAAACCGACTACATGATGAGATATATACAGTTTTTATGCTTTATTTTTTTGTTGACCATCACAACAACATTACGCGCGCAACAGAATCCAGTATTTCCAGGCTGGTACGCCGATCCGGAAGCGATTATTTATAATAACGAATATTGGATATTTCCGACCTATTCTGCTCCCTATAAAGAACAGATTTTATTTGACGCATTCTCATCTAAGGATCTGGTCAGCTGGACCAAACATCACCGTATATTAGATAATACTGAAGTGAAATGGGCACACATGGCAATGTGGGCGCCCAGTGTTATTGAGAAAGATGGTAAATATTATTTTTTCTTTGGAGCGAACGATGTACATGAAGGCGAAATCGGTGGAATCGGCGTAGCGCTTGCCGACCAACCACAAGGGCCATATAAAGATTTACTGGGAAAACCCCTTATCAACGAAATTGTCAATGGTGCACAACCCATAGACCAGTTTGTATTTAGGGATAAAGACGGTCAGCATTACATGTTTTATGGCGGCTGGCGACACTGTAATGTGGTAAAATTAAGTGATGATTTCAAAAGCCTTGTGCCTTTTGAAGATGGCAGTATTTACAAAGAAGTTACGCCTGAAAATTACGTAGAAGGCCCTTTCATGTTTATTCGTGATGAGAAATACTATTTCATGTGGTCAGAAGGCGGATGGACAGGCCCTGATTATAAGGTAGCCTATGCTATTTCAGATTCTCCTTTCGGTCCCTTTGAACGCATTGGCACCATCTTGGAACAAGACCCAGAAATTGCAACCGGAGCCGGTCATCATTCGGTGATTAAAATCCCAAATGAGGATAAATATTATATCGTTTACCACCGCAGACCTTTAGGGAAAACACAGGCCCATGAAAGAGAAACCTGTATCGAGCCCATGACTTTTGATGAAAAGGGTTTTATAAACCCCGTGAAAATGACCTTTGAAGGTGTGAGACATGAGTTAAAATAGCTTAATCAGCCAGCAAGAATAAGGTTCATGCTGGCTGATTAAGCTTATTCTATTACTACCTATCCCAGAAAAAAGGCGGTTCTATCCCCAGAGCCCGCAGATAAACAAATCCTTGTGCCCGGTGATGGATTTCATTATCCACGAAATAGAGCAGATTGCTATAAATAGGAAATTTGTACTCTCCAAATAGATTGTGTTCTTTATGGAAATCTTCCTCAGGGATATGGTTATAAAGTTCTATAATCTTAGGCGTATCGGCATCCCAACGGGACAGCAGGGCTTCTTTAGTACTTAAACCCAAATCGTGCATATACCCTTCCTCACTTCGTTCCACAATACCTCTCAAACCTGGCTCGGCAATGGATATCAATTCCATGACTAACTGCGCAAAAGAACGCATGCCTCCGATTGAAAATTCAAAAAGGTCCTTTTCTGGGAATTTCTCTATAGTGCGACGTGTCAACACACGGTGTCCCAACCAATGCTGCAAAAACTCCTCTTTTGTTAAAATTACTGCTGTATTCATGATAATAAATATTAAATGTTCTTAATTACTGCTGTGCACACCACAAAGGTAAAACCCGATTATGACAACAGTATGTCAACAGAAAACGTATATATTTCACTTTTTTTATTGACTCTATTTTCACCGATGGCTACCCCTCTTTTACCGAGAAAAGACATTGATTGGTCTAATCTCCATTTCGCAGGAACCCTGTTTAATCTACCTTTGAGTCAACAAAACAGAAAATAAATAATTAAAATATTTAAAACATTAAAAACACAGTATCATGAAAAAGACATTGGCAACCCTCGCAACAGCATTCGTTATGGTAGCATCATTCAGCTCATTTGCAGCAGAATCACCACGTCCTTCAAAAGAAAGTAAATCAACACACATTATTGACAACTATTTAGCTTCGTCTACTTTGGGGGACATCGCTTGGAACAATGCCCTTTTTGCTGAAGATTTTGAATACCGCAATCTCAACAACAACGATCAATTCGACAAAAAGGCATACATGAAGTTCTTAAAAGAAAATAAGAATAAAAAATACAACTGCACGACGACATACAGCATTTTAGATGAAAACGCCCAGACCTGCTTGGCTAAAGCAACAATGGTTTTCGAAAATTTCACCCGTGTAGATTATATTACGCTAAATAATAGTGAAGACGGTTGGAAAGTCAGTAAAGTAGTGACGACATACCCATAGAAGCAAGGGTTATTGCTTCAAATCTAAAATATCACTCGATATTTAATTGTTTAGTTTAATTGTTAAAAGCCTGTATCTCCTACAGGCTTTTTTGACGTAATATGACTAAAAAATTTGTTGTATCTGTTGTTCCCTATCATTGAATTGAAAAATCTCTCCAACTTCTTTTTCCCACAACAAACGACCTATCGGGGAGTGCGGAGAAATAACCATATAGGTATTTCCAGCTATCTCCAGCTTTCCCAAACTAATTGCAAGAAAATATGTAGCGCCTTCCGTCACAACCACAGCACCAAGAATAGCTTTCTCCTTTGGTTTAAGCTCTATTTGCTGCAGAACAATCAAATCCTTTTTAACCTGATTCAGTTGGTCCTGATAGCGACTTAAATCCTGCTGTATCATCTCCCGAGAGGTTTCATACTTATCACCGGCGCTACTTTTTGTTTCGCTTTCCAAAGATTCTTGTGCCTGTGTCATCCCTAGTTGTATTTCTTCAAAACGTACTTGGGTACGTTTCAGACAAGATTCCTTCAGTAGCTCTTTTATATTTCCCATAGTTACTCCTTCCCTATAAAAATAAGATAGGCTGACCCAAACTTTCGTTTATAGGACAGCCTATCTGATGCAAAGATACCTGACTTCGCTATTAATTTTTCAAAGCTTCTTTTAAGTTTTTCGCTTTTCTTTCTGCGTCATTAGCAATCTCTTTGGTTTTATCTGCTGTTTTTTCAGCAGCTTTATCTAAAGCCTTGCCTGTAGAATGAGCCGCATCTTTTGTAGCATCTACCGCAGAACCTACGCCTTTTTCCACTTTATCCCCAACATTTTTAGCGGCATCTTTTACTTTTTCCCATGCATTTTTCGTTTCATCCACAGATTTCTGAGCCGCTTCTTCTGCTTTTTTATCTCCCTTAGCAACCGCAGCTTCTAAATCTGCTTTTGCTTTGAGATAAGCTTCTTCTGCTCTTGCTACGGCATCGTCAGCTGCATGATCGTGACCTGCATGGTCATGATCGTGGTTGTGACCTGCGTGATCGTCAACTACAGATGTACTATCTGTATTATTTGATGAATTAGTAGAAGCATTATTACACGAGGCCATTATCAAGGCTCCCGCAACTAAAGACAATAATCCAATTTTTTTCATGATTATAATTTTTTTAAATTGACGAGTATGATATACAATATTTATGCCAAATGAATATAATTAAGCTTTAGGATAGATAGTACCTTTTGCTGCCTCCAAGGTGTTTTTCAATAGCCCTACGATGGTCATAAGCCCTACTCCTCCCGGTACAGGTGTAATCCAAGATGCTTTTTTAGCCACAGGCTCAAAATCCACATCACCATACAATTTAAAACCGGACTTAGTTTCTGTAGAATTTTCCCGGTTGATACCCACATCGATAACAATAGCACCCTCTTTAACCATATCTGCGGTAACAAAGTTTTTCTTACCGATAGCTGCCACAACCACATCACCTTGCAAAACTTCTTCCTTAAGATTTGCCGTGCGGCTATGCGTCAACGTCACCGTACAGTTCCCTGGATTACTATTACGCGCTAACAAGATACTCATTGGGGAGCCTACGATATTGCTACGTCCAACCACAACAGCTTTCTTACCGGCAATATCCAATCCATAATGCTCCAACATCAACATTATTCCATATGGTGTGGCCGGGATGAAGCAAGGAAGATTTCGTTGCATACGACCCAAATTTATGGGGTGAAAACCGTCCACATCTTTACGGTAATCTATCGCTTCAGTAATTTTATCCGGATCGATATGCTTCGGTAATGGAAGCTGCACAATCAATCCATCGATAGTAGGGTCTAGATTAATCTCATGGATTTTAGCAATAAGCTCTTCTTCTGTAATATCTACACCGTAGCGGATATTCGTCGATTCGAAGCCTACCAGTTCACAGTTACGCATTTTACTGGCAACATAGGTTTCACTTCCGCCATCGTTGCCTACCAAGATAGCCACCAAATGAGGTTTACGTCCTGCAGAAGCTGTAAATTCAGCAGCTTCTTTTTTAATATCTTCCTTAATTTTCGCAGAAACTACTTTTCCGTCTAATAAGTTCATTTTTTTAATATTGAGTATAGCGTATTGAGTATTGCCAGGTCTTTCTATTAACCAACAATACCCGGTACATTTTCAAATCTTCAAATCTTCAAATCTTCAAATTTCCAAATTCCCTAATCCAACTTCAACACGGCCATAAACGCCGATTGTGGAATCTCCACGTTTCCAACCTGACGCATACGTTTTTTACCTTTTTTCTGTTTCTCCAAAAGTTTGCGTTTACGCGAAATATCACCACCATAACATTTTGCCGTAACATCCTTTCGCAAAGCCGAAATCGTTTCACGGGCAATAATCTTAGCGCCGATAGATGCCTGTATACGAATCTCAAATTGCTGTCTTGGCAGAAGTTCTTTCAATTTTTCACAGATTTTTTTACCAAAATCATAAGCATTGCTTCGGTGAATTAACGATGATAGTGCATCCACAGGTTCATCATTCAGGCGAATATCCAATTTCACCAAGTCAGATTGACGATAACCGATCTGATGGTAATCAAAAGATGCATACCCTTTGGAAATAGTCTTCAATTTATCATAGAAGTCAAATACAATCTCCCCCATCGGCATTTCAAATACCAGTTCAACACGATCAGAAGTCAAGTAAGATTGATTGATGATCGTTCCTCGTTTTTGTATACAAAGGGACATCACTGGCCCAACAAATTCAGCTTTGGTAATGACATTGGCCTTGATATAGGGCTCTTCGATGAAATCCAACTTACTCGGATCCGGTAAATCGGAAGGGTTATGTACTACAATTTCTTCTTTATCCTTGGTTAAGAACGCACGGTAAGAAACGTTGGGAACGGTCGTGATAACCGTCATGTTAAACTCTCTTTCCAAACGTTCCTGAATAATCTCCATGTGGAGCATGCCCAAGAAACCACATCGGAAACCAAAACCTAAAGCTGCTGAGGACTCTGGCTCAAATACCAACGAAGCATCGTTCAATTGTAAGCGGTGCATGGACTCGCGAAGCTCTTCATAATCTTCGGTATCGACCGGATAAATCCCTGCAAATACCATAGGTTTTACCTCTTCAAATCCTTTGATAGCCTCCGAGCAAGGTCTTTCTTTGTGGGTGATGGTATCCCCTACTTTGACTTCCCTTGCTTCCTTGATACCCGATATGATATAACCTACATCACCCGTTTTAATCACATCTTTAGCTACCTGATTAAGTTTCAAAGTACCGACCTCATCAGCAAAATACTCTTTTCCTGTAGCCACAAACTTTACTTTATCTCCTTTACGAATTTCCCCATTTTCCACTTTGAAATAGGCCATAATCCCTCGGAAAGAATTGAACACTGAATCGAAGATCAAAGCTTGCAAAGGTGCGCCCGGATCACCTTCCGGTGATGGAATGCGGTCGATAATAGCAGACAAAATATCTGGTATTCCCATACCAGTCTTACCCGATGCAGGGATGATATCCTCACGTTTACCACCAATCAAGTCAACAATCTGGTCTTTCACTTCCTCTGGCATTGCTCCTGGCAAGTCCATTTTATTCAAGATGGGAATAATTTCCAAATCGTGTTCCAATGCCAGATATAGATTGGAAATAGTCTGCGCTTGTATACCTTGCGAAGCATCTACAATCAACAAAGCTCCTTCACAGGCAGCGATCGACCTTGACACTTCATAAGAAAAATCTACGTGTCCCGGTGTGTCGATTAAGTTTAACACATATTTTTCTCCATCTCTCGTATATTCCATCTGAATCGCATGCGACTTGATGGTGATACCACGCTCACGTTCTAAATCCATATTATCCAACAGTTGTGCTTGCGCTTCCCGCTGAGAAATGGTATTGGTATACTCCAACAACCTATCAGCCAGCGTACTCTTTCCGTGGTCAATATGTGCTATAATACAAAAATTACGTATATGCTTCATAAAGGATTTTATCCAAAATAACTAAATGGCAAATATAGTCTATTTACAATAGATTTTTACCATTATTTTTCGGAAGCGCTCGGCAGTAAACAAAAAAAAGGCCCTACATAAGTATTATGCAGGACCAACTCATAAATTAGTCAGTTAGTAGTAAACTTCTTTACAATTGTTCTCCGTGCTGGGATAAATCCAAACCAACCTCTTCCTCTGCTTCACTGACACGCAAAGGCGTAATGATATCGGTGAGTTTAAGTAAAATAAAAGCAACGACTATGATAAAAACTGAAGCACCGATTAAGCCTATAATATGTGCGGTAAAAAGCGAAGTTTCCCCAAAGAACAAACCATTGGCTTCAACAGCTTCATTAATCGATTTGTGCGCAAACACGCCGGTCAACACCATCCCCACCATACCACCTACACCATGACTTGGAAACACATCCAATGTATCATCAATGTTGGATTTTGTTCGCCAGTCAATCAGTAATCGGCTAATAATGGCTGCTACCGCACCGATTACCAAAGAATGTGGAATACTGACAAACCCCGCAGCGGGTGTAATCGCCACAAGTCCCACGACTACACCGATACAGGTTCCCATCGCAGAGGGTTTCGTTCCGCGCGCGGCGTCAAAAAGGATATACATCAATGCTGCAGCTCCTGATGCTGCGGTTGTAGTCGCCAAAGCTGTTGCAGCCAGAGCATTGGCTCCAAAAGCTGAACCCGCATTAAAGCCAAACCAACCGAACCAAAGCATCCCAGTTCCTAACAACACATAACTGATACGTGCCGGCGTATGTTCTTTAAAAGACTTCCCTTGTTTTAAATAGAAAGCAGAAACCAAGGCTGTCAAACCTGCAGACATGTGCACGACCGTACCACCGGCAAAATCCAAAACTCCCATCTGGTATAAAATCCCATCGGGATGCCAAGTAGCATGCGCCAACGGTGCGTATATAAAGATAAAAAACAGGCAGATAAACAAGATATAAGAGGTAAACCTAATTCTTTCGGCAAAAGCACCAGTTATCAAAGCCGGCGTAATAATAGCAAACTTCACCTGATACATGGCAAACAAAACAAAAGGAATCGTTGGTGCACCGCCCCACGGCTCATGATCCAAAACTCCCTTGAACATAAAAAAGGTTGTTGGATCTCCAATAAAACCACCGATGGAATTTCCAAATACTAAGCTAAACCCAAACACAATCCAAATCACAGCTACCACTGCCATACAAATAAAACTCTGCAGCATGGTAGAAATAACATTCTTCTTTTTAACCATACCCCCATAAAAATAGGCCAACCCCGGAGTCATAATCAAAACCAAGGCAGTTGAAGCCAACATCCAGGCAATATCTGCGCCGTTATAATCAAAATCATTTAAATTTTTAGGCAAATTAGGATTAAACAAAGCCACAAAGACAATAATCACCATGATTAAAAATGGGAAAATGGATTTTTTCTGATAAGTTGACATATTTTTAAAATTTTACACCGCAATTATATAAAACATTATCAATAAAAAGAATTTTAAGTGAAAAAAAACAACAAAAAGATGAATAAATTTTAAAAAAATCATTTTTTTAAACAAAAACAGTAAAATAACACAAAATAAAACATAGATTTACACCATAAAACAAACAAACCAAAAAAATATAATATGAAAAGAAGAACAAAAACACAAAAATTAACAGCATTATTAGCCTTATCAACAGCTTTTTTTAGCTTAAACGCCCAAGAAAGCAACACAACCTTCTCCTTAACCTTAACTTCAGATCAATTTTTCGGTGTAGCACCGAGCGTTGGTATAGAACATAAGCTATCGGAAAAGGTAGGTGTCTCTGCTTACGGAATTTTTTGGGGAGCAGGAACAGCAGCAAACTGGGGCAATTGGACAGAATTTGGCATAGGTACCAACCTTTACCTCAGTGAAGGAATTACCTTTAACCCCAACATCGGTTTTACTTTCGGCAATCTACTTTCTAAAGGAGCCAGCGATGGTCAGTTAGGCGGTATCGCTGGCGATGGTATCGTTCCAAATTTCTTTTTCAATGTAGACATCCCAAAATTTGAAAGTGAGATCTATGCTGGTTATTACGCCCCGCTTCGCGATAAAGCTCCAGCAGACGGATCTACTTTAGCTTATTTGCATTACTGGGCAAACGCAGGCTATAGAGTGAGCAGCCTATTCTCATTCGGTGGACATTTTGAGCATCTAAGAAGAACAAAAGATGATATCGGTGGTAAATTAGACTACTATCAATGGATCGGTCCCTATGTTCAATTTAACGCTGAAAAATACGGGAGCTTTATAAGATTCTCTGCAGGTCCAGAAATTAAAAACGGCCTACAGGAAAAAGACTCTTATTACAAACTTTCCGCAGGTATTTCTTTTTAACCCCCTCCTTACATAAAAACAATAAAAAAAGGGATGTTCGTTGAACATCCCTTTTTAGCTATATACGTAAAAAATTACTTCTTAGCGACTAAAGAAATCTTAAAGTTAATTTCTTTGGAAATCAAATCATCCTGTTTACCGGAATAATTAACTCCCCAGTCTTCACGAGCAATATTAAAATCAGCGTCTACTTTAGCTGAAGCATCTGTCAATTCAACTACTTTCGCATCGAAAGTAATGTTTTTAGTTACATCTCTGATAGTCAAATTGCCGGACACTTTAATATCACCTGCCGCCGCACCAGCTTCTACAGCTGTCACTTCAAATTTTGCTTCAGGGAAAGTAGCCGCATTAAAGAAGTCTTCCGACTTCAGGTGACCATCTAACTTTTCTTTCCACTCGCCCTCCAAGTCAATAGAGTTAATAGATGTAACATCCAAAACAAAATTACCACCGGTGATTTTATCTCCATCAACGGTCAATGCACCCGATTTGATGTTTACTGTACCTGTATGGCTTCCGGTTACTTTTGTACCAGTCCAAACAACAGTAGAGGCTGCCGCATCCACAGCGTACGAAGCACCTTCTGCAGTTGTTGTAGTCTCGATAGAGTCAGTCGTTTCCGCTTTTTTCCCCTCAGGGTTTCCTGCGCATGAAGCAAGAATCAATCCCGCTACAGCAGATAATAATAAGATTTTTTTCATATTCTATTTCTAATATATAAAAGTTTGTTTTGCAAATTACAAACCATAAAAATAGGACAATCTGTTTAAACACAAAGATTACCCTATTATTTTTAACATTTAAAAGACATTTCTAATGAGAAGGAATCGCTTCGATTCTGCGGATATCCGCCCCCAAAGCTTTTAACCTTTCTTCAATATCTTGGTATCCACGTTCAATTTGCTCAATATTATAAATCACCGATTTGCCTTGAGCCGAGAGCGCTGCGATAAGCAATGACACTCCCGCACGAATATCCGGCGATGTCATTTCAATACCTCTTAACTTCGTTTGTTTGTTCAACCCAATTACAGTGGCCCGGTGCGGATCACACAAAATAATCTGCGCACCCATATCAATCAGTTTGTCTACAAAGAACAAACGGCTTTCAAACATTTTTTGATGGATCAGCACATTACCTTTTGCTTGAATAGCCGTAACCAACACAATACTCAACAAATCCGGTGTGAAACCTGGCCAGGGAGCATCTGAAACCGTCAAGATAGAACCATCAATAAAAGTATCAATCTCGTAAGACTCTTGAGCAGGAATAAAAATATCATCTCCACGGAGCTCAAATTTAATTCCCAACTTAGCAAAAACAGTCGGGATAATCCCCAACTCGTTGAAGCAGACATTTTTAATGGTAAGCTCCGAGCCCGTCATGGCCGCCAACCCGATAAACGACCCGATCTCAATCATATCCGGCAACATACGATGTTCTGTTCCACCTAATTTTTCCACTCCCTCAATAATCAAGAGGTTTGAACCTATACCGGAAATCTTCGCTCCCATACGGTTCAACATTTTGCAAAGCTGCTGCAAATAAGGTTCACAAGCTGCATTGTACAGAGTCGTTATGCCTTTCGCCAGAACAGCAGCCATCACGACATTTGCCGTCCCTGTTACAGAAGCCTCGTCAAGGAGAATATATGTCCCTTTCAATTCCGTTGCATCGACATTGAAAAAATGCTTGTCCGGGTCGTAAACAAATTTTGCCCCCAGTTTTTCAAATCCAAGAAAGTGCGTATCCAATCGACGACGACCGATTTTATCGCCTCCCGGCTTGGGGATCGCTGCCTTACCAAAACGAGCAAGTAATGGACCAACAATCATAATCGATCCACGCAATCCACCACCTTTTTGTTTAAACTCTTCCGACTGGAAATAGGCGATATTAATATCTTTTGCCTGAAACTCGTAGGTATCTTTATTTAATCTATTGACCGTAACACCTAAAGCCTTCAATAGATCAATCAGTTTATTGACATCTTTAATATCGGGAATATTACTGATAGTCATTTTTTCTTCGGTCAAGAGAACCGCCGATAATATCTGCAAAGCCTCGTTCTTCGCCCCTTGTGGAATTATTTCACCTTTAAGGGGTTTTCCACCCTGTATTTCAAATGCATTCATATTCTTCTATATATTTATTCTCAGTGAGCCCTGATATGCAACATAAACAAAAAGAAAAAGGCAACCAAATAACGCTCTACGCCATGCAATTGCCTTTTTTCTTATACTGTTGGCAGGTGCAACCTACATCTTCTTCTTCTTCTTTTTGTTATTGTTATTATTATTGTTCATCATCTTCTTACCACCATTCTTATGGTTGTTTTGCTGTTGCGGTGTATTGCCTGATTTCGTACGGCTACCCGGAGGCGGAGTTTTGAAATCCAATTTTGTCAATACTGTATCCAATGGCAAAGACAATTGCCCTTTGGACAACTCGATAAGATCATGAATAATATGGTCATCCTGTACCGAATCTTTGTTCCAGGTAATGTAAGCCATCTTCATAAAATTAGCGATGGAAATCGCCATTTTTTGTCTTGCTTCCGAACCTTCCGGCATCGCTAACGCCTTTTCAATCATACTTTCCACGGTATGTCCATAATGCTTATAGCGGATGCGATGTTGTGGATAGTCCAGCATCTGTGGCTTCTGGTGAATGGCCTCACGATCAGGTTCCGGATATGGAGAGTCAACATCAATTTTAAAATCGGAGATAATATGCAAATGATCCCACAACTTGTGTTTAAAATCTGACACGTCCCGTAAATGCGGGTTCAGCACCCCCATCATATCAATAACGACCTGTGCATAGCGATTTCTTTCTTCTTTCGTTGGAAGCGTACAGATATAGTCCACCATATTCTGCACATTCCTTCCATATTCCGCCAATATTAACTTGGGCCTTGTACTGTTATAATCAAACTCCATAAAGTATATTTATACGCTTCATCTAACGCGGATGCCTGCGCAATTATTATTTTTTTACTATTCTACTATTCTAAGTTTTGCAAATTTAAGCAACAATTGTTTCTGTCCCAACTCTTTGAAGAAAATAGTTGCTTTCACATCCGGTTTATTCCCTTCAAGGTTCACCACCTTTCCAAATCCAAAACGCTCGTGTTCGACCTGCATCCCCACCTGTAACCTCGAAGTATCCGAAGGTGCAAAACCCTGAGTTGGCACGTGTGCTTTCGGCAAAATTGAAGTGGTCTTAACCATCTTGGGCTTAGGTTTCGAAAACGTATCCGTTTCCCGTTGTTTCCAAGCCACACGTTCAGATTGGAATCCACCATCTGTATACATATTTGCCGCAGTCTTAGAATGGAAATCCAACTCCAGACAAGCGGGATTCAACTCATCTAAAAAGCGGCTTGGCTCGCAGTTATTCAACGTTCCCCAACGATAGCGCGAAGTCGCATACGACAGATGTAGCTTCTTTTCCGCACGGGTAACAGCGACATAGAACAACCTGCGTTCTTCCTCCAGCTCAGAACGTGAGTTGAGCGATAATTGGGAGGGAAATAGATTCTCCTCCAACCCGACGATAAATACCGCTGGAAACTCAAGCCCTTTAGAAGAGTGAATCGTCATCAACGAAACCGTATCTGCATTAGGATCCTTATCATTATCATCATTGGTCAACAAGGCAATATCCTGCATAAAGATATCCAATCCCTTTTCTTCCAAATCTTCACGTTCCGAAAACTCCTTAATCCCGTTCAACAGCTCTTGAATATTTTCATAACGGCTCAATCCTTCTACAGATTTATCTTCATAAAGGTCTTTTAAAATTCCTGAATGCTGCGCGATATGCATAGCAACATCAAAAGCCGAAGCAGTCTTTGCAGCTGCCTGAAAACTCTGGATCATCAAAGCAAAATTACCAACGGCAGTCGCACTTCTTCCGTCGAGAAACATTTGTGCATTAGCAACAACATCCCAAAGACGGTATTGCTGCTGGTCGGCAGCAACCATAATTTTCTCAATGGTCGTATCACCGATACCACGACGCGGGTAATTGATCACGCGCTTCAACGCCTCTTCATCGTTCGGGTTGAACGTCAAACGGAAATAAGCAATCAAATCCTTGATTTCTTTACGCTGATAGAAAGACGTTCCTCCATAAAGCTTATATGGAACACCCAATTTGCGCAAGGCTTCTTCCATCGCTCGAGATTGGGCATTCGTGCGGTAAAGAATGGCAAAATCTTTATATTGCAATCCTTTCAGTGCTTTTTCCTGGCTGATAGCCTCCGCAACAATCTTTCCCTCCTCGTTATCCGAAAATGCTCTGGCTACTTTTATTTTTTCACCATCTTCATTCTCGGAGAAAACATTTTTCTCCAGTTGATTTTGGTTTTTTTCAATAATACTATTGGCCGCATTGACGATCATTTTAGTTGACCGATAATTTTGCTCCAGCTTGAACACACGCACATCAGGATAATCCTTCTGGAAATTCAGAATATTCTGGATATTCGCACCACGGAAAGCATAAATACTTTGCGCATCATCTCCCACCACACAGATATTTTCATTGACCGCTGCCAAACGCTTTACAATCAGATATTGCGAAAAGTTGGTATCCTGATACTCATCCACCATCAAATATTTAAACTGGTGTTGATATTTATGCAATACATCAGGAAACTTGTTCAGTAACACATTGGTCTTAAACAATAAATCGTCAAAATCCATTGCTCCAGCACGATAACAGCGCTGAGCATATGTCATATAAATTTGTCCAAGCTGCCCTCTACCATTGGAAATATCTTCCGCCATGATGGCTTCATTTTTATTATATTCCTGTGGAGAAATAAGATTATTTTTCGCTGAAGATATTCGTCCATATACATGGTTGGCGTTGTACAGTTTATCGTCCAGGTTCATTTCCTTGATGATAGCCCGTATGAGGCTTTTTGTATCGTCCGTATCGTATATGGTAAAGTTTTTAGGATAACCTATAAGCTCTGCTTCCACACGCAAGATACGTGCAAAGACAGAGTGAAATGTACCCATCCAGATATTTTTGGCTTCCTGACCGACTACTTTCATGATACGCTCGCGCATCTCCTTTGCAGCCTTGTTGGTAAAGGTCAACACCAAGATATTGAAGGGATCGACACTCTTCTGAATCAAGTGTGCCACGCGATAAGTAATCACACGGGTTTTACCTGATCCGGCTCCAGCCACAATCATTACCGGACCTTCGGTCTGTTCCACAGCTGAGCGCTGCGAGGGATTTAATCCTGCTAAATAATCCAAATCTTTCTCCTAATTTTAGTTGAATTCGCTCCTACAAAAAGGGAATGTAAAGCTACACAAAATTGAATAAGGAACAAAGTGGAAAGATAAAGGAGCAAAGACCTTTTCATCTTTGCTCCTTTAATCTTTAAACCTTAAACTATTAAACACTAAAAAGGTGCATCATCCGGCATATCATTCATCCGTGAAGGCATGGTGATACCTCCGCCGCCACTGCCATCAAAGCCACCACCGAATCCACTAAAGGCATCAGACGGACCCATAGCAGAACTAAAGCTATCCGGCGTACCGAAGGAATCCCCGGCTGCGCCGGCAAAATCCTCTTCCAGATCCACAAATTTCACATATTTACCTACGAAACGCAATGGAACGATACCGGTTTCACCATTACGGTGCTTGGCAATAATCACCTCTCCGACCCCAGCAGTTGGTCGTCCCTCTTCATCCTCGGTAAGTCCATAGTATTCCGGACGGTATAAGAAAAGTACCATATCGGCATCCTGCTCAATAGAGCCCGATTCCCGCAAATCGGACAACATCGGGCGCTTACTGTTACCAGGGCGCGATTCCACCGCACGGCTTAACTGCGAAAGTGCCAATACAGGGATATTTAATTCTTTCGCAACAGATTTCAAGGCTCGCGAGATACTACCGATTTCCTGCTCACGGTTACCGCCCCCTTTCCCCTCGGCCTTACCATGCATCAACTGCAAGTAATCGACGATTACCATCTGTATATCGTGCTGCGCTTTCAAGCGTCTGCATTTCGCGCGGAATTCAAACACATTCAGTGCTGGTGTATCATCAATAATAAGTGGAGCTTCGGTCAAGCGACCTATCCTAGAATGCAATTGTTGCCATTCATGGTCAGCAAGGTTTCCTTTTTTCAATTTTTCCTGTTCAATTTCCGTTTCTCCAGCTATAAGACGGTTGACCAACTGTACAGACGACATCTCCAAAGAGAATACCGCCACAGGCTTTTGATGATCTACAGCCGCATTCCGCGCAACAGAAAGTACAAAGGCGGTCTTACCCATCGCTGGACGCGCCGCAATAATGACCAAATCCGAAGGCTGCCAACCGGAAGTCATCCTATCCAATGCTGTCAATCCGGATGGAATACCTGTCAACCCATCCGTACGATCACGCAACATTTCCAGGTTGGAAATCGCTTCACGCATGATATCATCCATCTTTCGGGAGTCCCGACGCAAGTTATTCTGCGCAATATCAAATAGGGATTTCTCTGCGTGATCCAGCAAATCGAAAATATCCGAAGTTTCGTCGTATGAGCTGTTAATGATTTCGGTCGACACCTGAATCAACTCTCGTTGTATATATTTCTGGGAAATAATGCGAGCATGATATTCTATATTAGCAGCAGAAACAACCCTATCAGTCAATTGTGTAATATAATACGCTCCACCAACCATTTCCAGAGCTCCCATTTTGCGCAGTTCCGCCGTCACTGTTAGTATATCTATGGGTGAAGTTTGTTGAAACAAACGAAATATCGCCTCATAGATTTTTTGATGTGCTTCTTTATAAAACGAATCTGGCTTTAGAATATCAATAACTTCGCTCAGCGCATTCTTTTCCAACATCAGCGCACCCAACACAGCTTCTTCCAAATCAACAGCTTGAGGAGGAAGCTTACCAAGCCCGCTGACCAGATTATTCAGACTGGTACGCTTCTTATTAAAAGAAGATTTATTGGCCGCATTGCCGGTCATGTTATTTTGATATTCGTTCTCTAACGCCATTACAAAAGATATACAGTTTAATTCCTTAATTTATTCCTCTTTGGGAGGTGGGGAAACAAAATTATAAAAAATACCAACGAAGCGACAAACAAGTTGTAAACACTTCTAACAAGTTGCCCCAACAAGCAATCTTTATGCCCTTGACACCATTGGTTATCAATACCCTTGTTTTGAACACCTTTTGTTAAAAACGTGTGGAAAAAGAAAAAAGTGTTGTGAGCATCAAATGATTAAACCAATGTTAATAACTTTCAGCAATGTGGATAACCTACAACTTTCCCTTTCCTAAAGCAACCATTCCCCTATTTTAAGCATATCATTTCATAGCCAATGAGTTAACTAAAAACCTCTCATTTCTACTATGGATAAACGAAGGTCAAATACTATTTTTAGGATGTAAGCCTTTATTGTATCTTTGTGCTATGGCAAATGACAGTTCAACGATAAAGCCTTACAAATCCAAGGAAGGTAGCAAGAAGGAACAAGTAGCGGACATGTTCAACAACATATCCAAAACCTATGATAGGTTAAATCGCATGATGACAATGGGCATCGATACTATTTGGCGCAAAAAAGCTATCCGCTCCTTGAAGGATCTTAAACCACAGCTATTATTAGATGTGGCTACAGGGACAGGGGATTTTGCCATTGAATCACTTCGTATTTTACAACCAAAAAAAATCATCGGTGTCGATATTTCTGCTGGCATGCTAGAAGTCGCCAAAGAAAAAATACAGAAGAAAGGCTTGGAAGGCAAGTTTGAAGTACAATTAGGAGACTCTGAGAGGCTACAGTTTGAAGACAACACTTTCGACGCCGTTACAGTAGCATTTGGCGTGCGCAATTTTGAAAATTTAGAACAAGGTTTAGCGGATATTCGTCGGGTACTGAAACCAGGCGGTCGAGCAGTTATATTGGAGTTATCCAATCCGAAAGCTTTCCCTATTAAACAGCTTTATTATTTCTGGTTCCATAAACTAACACCTGCTTTTGGAAAACTTGTCTCAAAAGACACGAGAGCCTACTCTTACCTACCAGAATCTGTGGCAAACTTCCCTGACGGTGAACGTTTTGCAGCCATTACGAAAAAAGTAGGCTACAGCAAAACAAAAGTTCGTCCGCAGACTTTTGGTTTTTGTACAATTTACGAATGCACCAAATGAGCAGATTACGTATATACCTCGTTCTTATCCTGTTAACCTTGATTAACTATACGTATGCACAGCGAGGGCTTTCCCTCCCTTTCTCTTCGTTTTACGATGAAAATGCTTGGCTTTCTATGGGATTACAATACAATTATGTCAACTCTTCATACAAGGTCGGACTGAAAGATAATTGGGCTTCAATGGGGATTCGAGATGTCCCCGTTAATAATGAGCGTTATATAGACGAATTTACGTCGATCCAATCTATAGTAAGCCATGGCATGTCCGTAGCTTTACCTATCGAAGTTCGCTTTACAGATAACTTATCCAGCTCCTTCCAACCAACATTTACATTTATAAATAGTACAGGAATTAACTTCAAAGGCCCTGATGCAGCAGGTGTAGAGAGAGAACTAATCCGAAAAATGCGCCATGTAGGCACCGGGGGAATTGAAGGAGCAAACTATAATGCTTTCGAGTTCCCTATCAATATTCGCTTCAGGTCGGATGAAAAGATATTGAAGAATAAGTTCAATCGATATCGTGCCTATATCACCGGCGGTGCACGTTATATTCGTTGGGCAAATATCGTTGGCGAATACAACGAGTATAAAACGATTCTTGCCAATGGAAATGAGGTTCCAAAAATGTTAGTCATGAAACCCGGTTATTTTGCTTGGGAAGCAGGAATAGGCGTTGAGATTTTCTTCCCTTACTTCCGCATGTCTCCCGAAATCAAGTTTATACAAAGCTTTGGTGATGTACTGGACCGTAAACATATTTTATCGCAAAACAACCCTTTTATGACGCCCTTAGATAAAACTTTTATCCGAAATATTCAGTTTAGCTTAATTTTTCAATAACCATGAGAACAGTATTTATCACGGGAGCAAGTTCAGGTATTGGTGCAGCATGTGCCGCGGTTCTTGCACGCGAAGGAAAATATCGTTTATTGCTGTGTGCCCGTCGGTTACAGCGTTTAGAAGAACTGCAGCAACAGCTACACGAGATTGCTCCACAATGCGAAACCTATATCTTTGAATTAGATGTGCGCAATGCTGAAGAAGTAGAGCAGAAACTTCAGCAGCTACCTGCTGAATGGCAGTCTATTGATGTATTGCTTAACAATGCGGGCTTAAGTCAGGGCTTAGATCCAATCCATCGTGGCGACATTGGTGATTGGGATCGCATGATAGACACCAATGTCAAAGGCTTGCTATATGTCACCAGACAAGTTATTCCTTTGATGGAAAGCAGTCAAGCTCCGCACATCATCAACTTAGGCTCTATTGCCGGCAAAGAAGTCTACCCCAACGGAAATGTCTACTGTGCGACCAAGCATGCGGTAGATGCATTGACACAGGCAATGCGTATTGACCTTTTAGAAAAAGGTATCAAAGTAACCTCTGTAGATCCGGGTATGGTGGAAACTGAATTCTCAGAGGTACGTTTCAAAGGCGATAAAGAGCGTGCAAAAAATGTCTACCAAGGACTTACACCGCTATCGGGAATCGATATCGCAGAAATTATAGCTTTTGTGCTCTCTCGCCCCGCACATGTCAACATCAATGATCTTTTGGTTATGCCAACAGCGCAAGCTTCAGGGACTGTAGTGAAGAGGGGTAGTTAGTACAAAGTATTGAGTATTGAGTATTGAGTATT